>JGI20225J20221_1000204_pt2 | contig 97573 bp, 77 predicted proteins | sample BioMet4_FD_20221 | JGI IMG/M metagenome (IMG submission 20221) | reverse complement strand
AGGATACACTTAAAGGTGTAGCGGAAAAAATACAGGAAAGTTGCTTGGGGACATGAGCAGGGACAATGCTTTTGCTTACGTATGCCATGGCGAGGGAAAACTTCTTCTAAGCAAGAAATATCGTGCAAGCGAGGAGAGCAGGAGGTCCAAGTTTACTTGAACTATGCAGAAGCGCCCAGCCGATATTGAAAAGAATTTAAATTTCGTGGCCAGTGAAATGCCGGAGCCAAGCTTCGCTTGAACTATGCCGAGCGTAGCGCCCCCTAGATATTCTTCATAAAAAAATTCGCTTTGAATTTATTGCTCCACGTAATTCTAGAAAAGCAATCAGGAAACCGTAACCTAAATGTGCTTACCACCAAGAAAAACGGCAAGAAATTTTATACTTGAGAAGTCCTCTACATAAACAAGTTTTTCTTTCTTGAAAGAAGTTATTTTCACATGTGTGAACAGCATGTGTTCTCCCGCCAGATCTTCGCCAGATTACGCAGATAATAAGACAGGTTGTAGTTAGTCATGGTTTGGGGTTCGTCTGCGATTTATTCTGCTGGAGAGACATTGGGGTTTGCTGTTTGCGCGGATTGATTGAGTACGCTTTTATGTGAATATTCTCTCGCAGAGTACGCAGATTACGCAGAGGAATGCAGCAAGCTGCCATTATTTCGCAGAGATAAAGACAGTTAAGGGCACGGGACGGAGTTTATGTAGTTTGTATTTTATCTGCGATAATCTGCGTTAATCTGCGAGAGAGAATATGGGGGGGTTTGCATATACTATAGAAAAACAATATGTATAAATAAATTTGAAGCAAACAACAATAGCGGCCGTTCACGCTGTTTCTCGCGGGAAATATCGTGCCAGCGGAGATCAGAGTCAAGTTTACTTGAACTATGCCGAGCGCAGCTAGATATCCATGGAATAATATAAAATTCTGAAACTAAGGAAAGTTTTCGCTAAGTCAATGAGGGCAGAGGAAGCTTGCTTACTATGCCATGGCGAGAAAACTTCTTTCTAAGAAGAAATATCGTGCAAGCGAGAGCAGAGTCAAGTTTACTTGAACTATGCAGAGCGCAGCCGATATTGAAAGAATTTAAATTTCGTGCCAGTGAATACAGAGTCAAGTTTGCTTGAACTATGTTGAGCGCAGCCGAAATTCTTTATCAAAAAATTCGCTTGAGTTTATTGCTCACGTAATTTTAGAAAAGCGATCAAGAAACGTACCTAAAGGTACCAAGAAAAAGCTACAAGAAAGTTATCGCTATGTCTTGATCAGCGGGAGCTTGCTTACTTTGCTATGTTGAGCGCGGAGATATTCACGGAATAAAGAAAATGCAGAAACTAAAGTTATACATCTATCGGAATAGCATTATCAACAATAACCTTAACTTCATCATATATTGGAGTTTCATCCGACATAATACTCACCACCAGTGAATACTTTATCACGTTGTCTACATTAGCTATTTTTCTTGATTTCCACCATCCGCTACCTGGAAATACACCTATCTGATTACATTCTGCCAACTCGAAAGCCGAACACTCAATCCAATCAGATTGAACTGCTCCTGCCGCACGCCTTTTGATACCAATATTCCAACGACTCGAATCATTATCACTCTTGTCAGTTACTTGCTCTTCTTTGTTATTGCGAGATATAAACTGCTCTCTTGTTTCATTAGTCATCTTCACATCAAAAGACAAGGCTGAAGAAGCATAATTATATTTATTGTACTTCGATTTAAAACCGGGTGAAGGCTCAATATAATATGACAAAGTAACTCTCATTTTTACTGCCTCGCCATGCATCTGCTCAAGAAGCTCTTTTGGCCATGGCAAATCGTAAAAACGCATTTCATTATACGTACCATCCTCGGTAAATGGTACTAGTGAATCCTCTATAATGAAAGTAGCATTGGTATTATCACTTGCCACAGCTCTACTTTCATCAGGTACACCATAACCGCAATATTCCATGATTTTAGTTGGAGTATCACCAAGATGTTTCATCTCTTTCGTCCACTCAGCAGAATGCACCATGAGAGCCCTTACTGTAAGCATTGACACTTCTGGATTTTCCGTTTTAATCTTTGCAGCCAGTCTTGCAGCTAGAGCTGTAGCAGAACTTGTAGCATTAAAATCTTGTAATGGCTTCTGTGGAATCAAATCGTTTGTTGTTATCAAGCTTAGTTCTGTCATATCAGAATCGCCCAACACATCATGATGTGCAACATTTCCACCTTCCATCACGATGTCTGGTTTAGCATTTTTTCCTCTCCACATCACTGAAGTACGAGTCATAGGCGAAAGTCCCTCTGGAGGAGCAATTGCCGTCCATTCTGTTCGCGCTAGTGTTTTTACGGTGTAAGCACCGACTGTTATTGCATTCAACGCCTGAGCAGGAGTCTGAATGGAGGAAGTAGATAATGAGTCAAGATAATTTTCATGATCAATAACACTAGTTTGCGTGTCACCAGCAGAAACCACCAACAGGCGGTCGCAAGCTCCTTTATTATATAATGCCTTGTCAAGAGATGCCGACCACGAAGTGGGGAAGCCATCATTACGTTCTTCGTCTTGAGTAATGGCCATACAACAGATATCAGCACCCATATTGCTAGACATCTCTATAGCATTTTCCGTAATCTTGCCATACAGCAAAGGATCGTTAACATGTACATCAGACAAAACTTTGACCGAGGCAAGCGCATGATTCACCTCTAAGCTGCCTCTTTGATTTATCAAATCATTCAAGTCGCCATACGCCACAAGTCCAGCCACACCTGTACCATGAAATCCCTCATGCCCAACTCCAATACCATCAACTGCCGAATCTCGTCTATCATCTGGCAAAAGGTTGCTCAACAACTGGTGTCCATTGTTCACCCCTTTGTCAAGTACACTTACGATTACAGAATGTTCATCAAGATTATATTCCACATCATCTGCTATCAGTTGCGACCATTCACGAGCTTCCTCATCGCTTTTTACCATTTCTACCGGATTATGATACCGCCTCACTGCTTCCACTTTATCAAGGGCAAAATGGATATCATCAATTGCTTTTTTCGTAGCCGAAACAAGACAAACAGTCACGCTCTCAAAGTATACCATATTGTCACCTATCACAGCAATACCGATAGCATCCATATTTTTAATGATGGTATGAATACACTCTTGATCGGTCTCATCTATCCAAATCTCAAAATAATAGGTAGTGTTAGGCTCCAGTTCATCATACTCTCGTTTTATAGGAAAAAGAGAACGTACGGGTGAAAGTTCTATATGCTCAATTGAATTTATCAAAGGAGCGTTGGCAGGTTTCGTGTCTGCTTCAACAGGCTTTACGTATTGGTCGAGTTTTTTATCTAACCAATCACTTTTTTCAACAGGCAGAAACACGGTAGCCTTCGTTATTTCTCCATTGGAATGATCATCCACACACATCAACATAGCACCCCTTTGAGAGTCCAATTGAGGTAAAGGCAGTTTACCACCTACCAGATCCATATCCATGTATATGCCATTTGCTACAGGCAAATTCTGTTTCTGCCGTTCACGTTGAGCAGTAAGAGCAGTTTCTATAGCACCACTGTACCATTCTTTCAACTGAGCAGCATGTATATTTACATCTCTATCGGGAGTGACTTTTTCTTTTACAGGAGTTCCTATCGGAGTGAAAGATAATTTTTCAGAGTATTTGCAACCAAGGTATATATGTTCTTTAGCCATTACGTAAGATTATCCTATTTTTATGTTCATTGATTTTCTTTGTTTAATCAAGCTTCTTATCATATCATTTGTGATGTCATTTCCTGCAAGAATGCCTTCCTTCATGGCATCAGCGCACACAATCTTTATTTCAGCCTGACTCATGCCTTCAAAATTATCACAAAGAGAGTACACATCCACTTCATTGCTCATGCATAAAGCCTCTTTTAGCAAGGAAATGATTTCATTTCTCTCAGGCAATGTATATTCTATAGCATCATCAAATCGTCTAAACAAAGCTTTATCCAAAACCTCTACATTGTTAGTAGCGGCAATAATAATACTGCTCGAGCTGTCTCTTTCCAACAACTGCAAGAAGGTGTTAAGAATTCGTCGCTGTTCGCCCACCTCATTATCCATACCTCGCTGAGCGCCAATAGCATCGAACTCATCGAAGAGATAAACAGCAGGAATAGAAGCTATTGTATCAAAAATTTTTCCCAATTTCAAACCAGTTTCACCCATAAATTTAGTAACAACTTTCTCTGTTCTCACTATGATGAAAGGCAAATTGAGCTCATGAGCAAGGATTTCGGCAGTCATTGTCTTACCAGTACCAGATAAGCCATAAAGCAACAATTTTCTACGATTCTCAAGATTATACTTATGAAGTTTATCTTGGGCTAAATACTCTTTAAGCACACGATCTATTTTATTCTTGATATCAAAAGAAACAACCATATCCTTCATTGAGTAACGCTTATCAGCAATCATTAGTAAATCGGTCATTTCTGCATTCAAAGACTTGAATTTCAAAGGCTGAATGCGTATAGCAGAATTTATTGCTTCATGTATTGAAGATGCCACAAGACTATGACCAGCCTTAGCCTCCGCTGCAGACATCTGCATCGCGATGCGCTTAAACTGTGTATCATCACCATTCACATGACTGCGAATTAATGATATTATCAAATCTGTTTTAATCATAATATAACCTTGTTAGCGATAGTTTCACTTTGCAAATTTAGACTATTTTCGAAACTTTTCCAAGCAAATGACAGAAAATATCATAAGTAACAACCTTTTTCTAGATATTCTTGTATCTAATTGTAGAATATAAGATCAAAGAACTATGAGTATCACTAAATTGAGTTCATCCATAGAGAACTTACGACACTTGTACTATACAAAATTAAAGTTTTATGAATTATTAGATTGTACAAATATACCATGGTAAAATTTCATAATTATTTACCAACACATTACACGTGTCATTAGCATTCATAAAAAAGTCATGACATTTCAGATATTGTGAACCGAGTTCATCACACCATTTTTTACATTTGCAAACGGCCTATTCTCACGCAGATTACGCAGATTTTCGCAGAGAAAAGACAGGTTGGACAAGGTGGGAAAATGGATCTACTAAAGCAGATACCATAGATCACGCAGACAAAGACAGTTGCGACATAGAAGGAGTTTATGTAGTTTGCATTTTGTCTGCGATAATCTGCGTGATCTGCGAGAGAATATGTAGTTCTCACACATAAAGAAAACAAATGAAACGGCCTGTTCTCACGCAGATTACGCAGATTTTCGCAGAGAAAAGACAGGTTGGACAAGGTGGGAAAATGGATCTGCTAAAGCAGATACCATAGATCACGCAGACAAAGACAGTTGCGACATAGAAGGAGTTTATGTAGTTTGTAGTTTATCTGCGGGAGATAATGTAGTTTTCACATATCAAGAAAACAAACTACAATAACGGCCGTTCTCACGGAAATGAAATTCTGAAACTAAGGAAATTCGCTTGAGTTTATTGCTCACGTAATTTTAGAAAAGCAATCAAGAAAACACACCTAAAGGTGTACGGAAAAAATACAGGAAAGTTGCTTGAGACATGAGCAGGGAAAGCTTGCTTACTATGCCATGGCGAGAAAACTTCTTCTAAGAAGAAAGTTGCGTGAGTGAGTGAAAGTTAATGGCTTAATAAGTCGAGAAATATATGCTAATGTTATATTACTCAAGCGAATTTTTCTGTATCTTTCCCAGGCACCTTTAGGTGCGTTTCGTGTAATTTTGTCAAGTCCAATATGTGATAAACTTTCCTTCGTTTCTGAATTTTATTTATTCCATGAATATCTAGCTGCGCTCGGCATAGCTCAAGTAAACTTGGCTCTACTCTCACTTGCAAGATATTTAAATACTTTGAATATCGGCTGCGCTCGGCATAATTCAAGTAAACTTGACTCTGCTCTCGCTGGCACGATATTTTCGCGAGAAACGCGAGAACGGCCGTTTTGTTGTTTCATATTTATCACATCATTTTTTTACATGTACAAACAGCATGGTCTCACGCAGATTTCGCAGATTCACGCAGACAAAAGACAGGTTGGACAAATTAATCTGCTAAAGCAGATGCCACAGAGAACGCTGACAAAGACAGTTACGGCACTGTGGGAGTTTATGTGGTTTGTATTTTGTCTGCGTGAATCTGCGTGATCTGCGAGAGAATATGGGGGTTAAGTTGATGCATTAAATCAGCGGGAAGACATGTAGTTCATGCTATTGCATTTAGTCTGCGGAGATCTGCGGGAAGATGCGAAAAGTTCTGCAAGCAAAATGCGGTTTTACGACTCGTCAGAACTTACGGAAACTCAATAGGAGACTGTCGGAACGCAACTGCATTCTATCTGAATTGAGCAACATGATCTTGAAGGCTTCCTGTTCTTTATTTATTCCATAAGGACGAAGCATTGAAACTGGATACATTGCATGTCCATCACTGCTTGCCGACTGTAACTTTAACGAGTCGGCAGTATGTTCAAAATGAAAGAACAGATTTGACTCGGCATCAGTATTATAAGCACTCAGACATAACAACCTTACTTGGACAGCATAGAACAACTGACGCTCCTTCACATTACAAGAACCTCCCGTTGCAATCGTGTCAACCTGCATCAACTGCCAATTACCATCAAGGTCACCATTATCAGAAGCCTCAAACTCGCAACTCTGAAACGACAGTAACATAATGAATAATGCTACTATGTATGTGATATTATGCTTCATCTTCTTTTAAAGTTTAGTATTCCGTTTTTCAATATCGTAATCTGCAATCCCGTGTTATTGCCACGCAGTTGTCCACGGTCAACACCCAAAGCGACTTTGACAGCCCAACCATGAGTATTAACAGCCGCTAGCTTATCAGGCATGTTATACCTCACTTCTGCCAACATGTTATAACTTCTCTCGACATCGGTATATGGAACTTCATAGGTTCCCCACCCTTTCTGCCACGTCATCAGTAAGCGATAATGTAATCCGAGGATAGGGTCTCCGCTAATACCGAAGTGCCATGCAGTGAAACGATTATTTTTTATATACAGACTTCCGTCTTCATTATAAACAGGTGAGAGATAAAGCGGATTACCTATTACCTGTCCCCAATGCTGCCATCCAACGTATGTTCCATGATTGTAATACCCATCACGTCCACCTATATGGTCGGGAGCATTTTCAGAATGGTCATGATATATAGGTCCAGACTGATATTTGGTATATAGAAATTCTCCTACAAAAGTAGACACAAATCGGTTTTTGGGAAGAGTGACCTCTATGCCATACATCGCATCTTTTGGATCATAGACAAGGTAACGATTTTTTTCTTTCTTATTCCACTCACTTCCTTTACCATAACCATCATAATCCAACAGGAACATCTGGGAACCGTCTTCAAAATAATGATCGTAATAGGCACGGAGCTTCCAAGTAGTAAACTTATAACTTACACTTAGAAGCATAGCCCCCAACATATTGCCTTCGGCAGTATAAACAGAAGTATCACCCTTCTCATTAAGAGGGACTAAAGCTTTGATAAACTTTTTTATCCCTGAAGGATGCGTGGTCTTTACTCCATTTAAATATGTTGTTCCACCAAAAGTTGTCGCCATTTCCAAGCCAAAGTTAGCTTCAAAAGGATGGCGCTGTTCGTTGCCAATACGCACATAAACTGCCTTACTATGGTAGAGTACATTTTTCTGATATTTAGATTTCGACGTATTAAACAGCTCCTGCCATCCACCATCTGTAAGCATACCATAAGAAAGATGTCCCTTGAAAGCTAACAGGCCTTTTGTTCCAGGTATATTAATAAAGTCTGGAAGACTAAGACGTACCTGTGGAACAGGGCGTGAGTTAATGCCCAAGCATTGACCACCGCTACTAAGTTCCTGGTTTTTCAGTTCCATCGGCTGTTCCTTACTACCAATAGTGAGTAAGCCTTTGCGCCAGCGTACATCAAGATAAGCCTGCTGAACAACGAAGTGGCTAGTGAAATTATAGGGTGCTACAATATCGGCGCAATAGCCTACAGCCCAATTGCGTGCCGAATCTAATTGAAAAGGTCGCATTACAGCACCACGGATATATCCATTTCGGTTATCAATAGAACTCAAGCCATATTTATTAGCGTTGAGCCATAAAGGGTTATGGCTGCCTGTACCAGATGTGTTTTGCATTTCCACGTTATATGTGATCTGCGCGTAAGTGGGAGGTGCAAATATGGTTAATATTAGTGGCAAGAGCCTTTTTAAGTTAATCATGTTTTCTTTATATAAAAGTTGTTGCAGAGATAGTGCAAGCGAGAGCAGATCATCAAGTTTACTTGAATGGTATGCCGAGTGCCGCCTTATCTTATGCAAAGATAAGATAAACGATTAAAAAAGCAAAGGAAAATCATGTTTTTCCGTTTTATCCCTTTGTTTCATTAAGAAAGATCAAATCACTTAGCTTCTTTTTATATGTGCAAAACGGCATGGTCTCCCGCAGATCTCGCAAATTTATGCAGAGAAAGACAGGTTGGGAGAATTGATCTGCTAAAGCAGATGCCGCAAATAGCGCTGACAAAGACTGTTGAGACACAGAGGGAGTATATTAAGTTTGTAGTTTGTCTGCGTAGATCTGCGTGATCTGCGAGAGACATTGGGGTTAGCCTATAACAACAATAACGGCCGTTCACGCGTTTCTCGCGGAAAAGAAATGCAGAAACCAAGGAAATTCGCTTGAGTTATTTGCTTGAGTTAATTGCTCACGTAATTTTAGAAAAGCGATCAAGAAACGTACCTAAAGGTACCAAGAAAAAGCCAGCAGGAAAGTTGCTTGAGTAATATAACATTAGCATATTTTTCTTGTAATTATTAAGCCATTATTTTTCACTCACTCACGCAACTTTCTTCTTAGAAGGAGTTTTCTCATCATGGCAAAGTAAGCAAGCACCCTCTGCTCATGACTTAGCGAAAACTTTCCTTAGTTTCCTTTATTTCCGCGAGAACGGCCGTTTTGTTGTTTTCTATTACTTAGGCTGATTTTTTTGTATGTGTGAACTGGCATATTCTCTCGCAGATTACGCAGATTTACGCAGACAAAAGACAGGTTGGACAGGTTGAGGAAATGGATCTACTAAAGCAGATGCCACAGATAGCGCAGAGAAAGACAGTTGAGACACAGAGGGAGTATATTAAGTTTGTAGTTTGTCTGCGTAGATCTGCGTGATCTGCGAGAGAATAGGCCGTTTACGTTGATGTATTAAATCTGCGGGAGGACATGTATTTCATGCTATTGCATTTTGTCTGCGATAATCTGCGTAATCTGCGAGAGAACATGGGGGGTTAGCCTATAACAACAATAACGGCCGTTCTCGCGGAAATTATCGGAAACGAAGGAAAAAACGGCCTCTATTGCTCACGTAATTTCGGAAAAATGGCATGAAACCGCACCTAAAGATGCCACGAAAAGTCAGCAGGAAAGTCGCTTATTAATGGCTAAGTTGTTATAATACTTTCACTAAAAACTCAACTAAATTTACCAAGAAAAAGCTACAAGAATGTTACCTTTAACGAGCAGAATGACTTGCTTCCATTTTAAAAAGGTGCTACGGGTGGCATAAATTTAAAGTGTTATTTTGAATATAGCAATAGAATAACTATCTTCACCCGTGAAATATAGGCAATAATTCCTATATATCAAGGATGTTAACGATATCAAGAAATACAGAGTTAACACTTTGATTTTTAGTCCCTTTGGTGATTTTTGACACAACACTCCATTAATTTCATCAATTATTTGGAGATTATAAACCTTTTAATTATCTTTGTACTGCAAAAACAGGTGCAAAATACACCTAAAGTTGCAGTAAGATAAAGACTATATGATAATACAACGCTCAAAATATATAAATGAATTGCTTTCCAAAAGATGGAATGGCAAGGTAAAAATTATCACCGGAATACGTCGTTGCGGTAAATCCTACCTGTTATCAACTTTGTATAAAAACCAACTGCTATCTGAAGGTGTCAGTGAGGATAGCTTCGTTGAAATAGCCTTGGACAGAAAGTCTGATTTGAAATATAGGAATCCCAATCAGTTATTCGAGTATATAGTAGATAGAACGCAAGATAAAGACAAAAGATATTATGTTTTCATTGATGAGATACAGTTGTCTGTAAAGATTAAGAATAAAGACATCGACGAAAATCTTGTATCCGAAGAAGATAAGGAAATGCTGTATATCACCTTTTACGATATACTCAACGACCTTGTTGCCAGAAAGAATTTGGACATATATGTTACGGGCTCAAACTCTAAGATGTTGTCAAAGGACATTGTAACAAATTTCCGAGATAGAGGTTCGGAAATTAAACTGTATCCATTATCCTTCAAAGAGTATTTCCAAATGGAAGATCAGGATAGGTCAAATGCTTTGGAAAATTATCTCACCTATGGCGGAATGCCTCTTGCGGTAGTGGAACCAAACGAGATCGAAAAGCAAAAATACCTGCATGACCTATATAAAAATGTATACCTTAAAGACATTGTGGAAAGATACAATCTCAAGGATGATGAAATCCTTGATGCTGTGGTTGATTCTCTATGTTCTGCTGTGGGATCGCTTACTAATCCCCATAATCTTTCCAATGCTGCAAGTTCGCTGATGGGACGGAAAACTTCAGACCATACTATCAAGAATTACTTAGACTATTTGGAGGATTCTTATCTCTTTTCTAAAGCTAAGCGCTACGAGATTAAAGGGAAACGCTACTTTGACAATACCAAGAAGTTTTATGCCATAGATCTTGGTCTAAGAAATGCAAAACTCAATTTCCGTCAACAGGAACGCTCACACTTGATGGAGAATATGATATATATGGAACTTATTTCAAGAGGTTACAGTGTTGATGTAGGAGTAGTAGAACTAACTACCAACAAAGGTGGAATAAGAAAAAAATCACAGTACGAAATTGACTTTGTTGTGAACACTGGACACGAGAAGATCTACATCCAATCTGCATTAAATATTGATACACCTGAAAAAAGAAGTCAGGAGACGTATTCTATGAAAAACTCAGGGGACTTCTTCCGCAAAATAATTGTTCTAGATGGCAATGTCAAAGCCTGGAATGACGAAGAAGGTTTTACCTATGTAGGAGTAATTCCGTTCTTGTTGGATGAATTTGAACTTTGAATACAAAAGACGAAGTAATATGATAAATATTGCCACGAGAAAAGTTTCGTATTATCCAAAATAGTATTACCTTTGCAACATAATACAGTGCACTTGTTGGTCACGACTTTCATACTGCACTATAAAAGGAACTACTGAGAGATTGCTTACGAGCAGTCTCTCTTTTTTGTTTTAATATCTTGTTAGCAAGTAAAGAAATCAAATATTAAAGATACTGGATCAATTAATAAAATAGTTTCTCTCGACACAGAATAATAAATTAATTTATTCGCAATTAGACGACTGCAATATTGTAGAATTCACAAAGTCACGATATATTCTCATGGTAATATCTAGCTACAAACGGCATATTCTCTCGCAGATACCGCAGAGAACGCTGATAAAGTCAGTTTCCTCATAGCACTTCCATCAAATGATATAACGACCGTTCTCACGGGAATAAATAAAGAGGAGGATGTTAACTACACCAAGAAATACATAGAATTAACACCTTATTTTTTTGTTCCTTTGGTGATTTTGACACAACACTCCATTAATTTCATCAATTATTTGGCGATTATAAACCTTTTAATTATCTTTGTACTGCAAAAACAGGTGCAAAATACACCTAAAGTTGCAGTAAGATAAAGACTATATGATAATACAATTTGGAAAACATGAGAAGAATAACTTTAAACATAGACCAGTAAATAATACAATTGACCACAGAATAAAGAACTAAATACAAAAATATGAAAATACAAGAAAGAAAAACAAATCTTATTAAGTGGGTTGCTATTACAGCTCTATTAATACTGAACACCATGCCTCTATCAGCTCAGAAGGATACCACTGGAATCGATAACATCAATTGGGCTATCAAAAAATTGACAAAACTAAAAGTTTATAATTTGGATGATACTGACGGATGGGGGTTAACACCTACAAGTTGGATTTATCAGCAGATAATAACAGAAAGAGCAAGCGATGAAAAACTCTTGTCGCTGACAGCAACAACAGAATCACCTGTCGTGAGGCTTACGGCAATGAATGCACTTATAAGGAGACGGCATAAGCGATGTCAGGACATCATACTCAAGAACCTGAACGATATTTCTTCATGCGAGATAAAGACATGTGATTTCTCTTTCGAGGAATATGTTGAGAATATATTCGTTGAATGGATGCAGAATAGCAGGGAAGACGGACTAATAACCAAAGCTGACTCTGTGAGAAACGACTCCATCATTTTTTTTACGAAGGGATCGAGCAGGTTAAGATATGTTCATGATCTTGTCGCCAAACTGCCATGCGACGAGAAATACTATCATCGACTGAAAGAGATGTACAACAACGAGAGAGTCGGCTATGTACTTATGCCACTCCTCAAGTTTAAGAAAAAAGCAGACAAAGAGATTGTTATGAAATCCTTAAAACGGTTTAGGGAAAGGCGGAATAAGGTGGGCGGTTACCCACAAAGAGAGACGATTGGTGACACCAACGCCGCTCTTGAGGCTGTGGCGGTGTGGCCCATCAGAGACTTTATACCCACGCTTACGGCGCTTCGCAACTATGAGTTTACCAAAAAATATTTCGGTCCCCCACGCATCAGACTCTTATATCTGGCATGTCTAGCATACGATAATGACTGGGCGTACCGCTTCATTGACGAGACTTTGGGCAAATCGACAAAGAAATGGGGAAAGAACAATGATCATTGGCAATGCTTCTACGAGACAATGAGGGAGTCGCCACATCCACGCTTCGCTCCCTTAATAAACAAATATCACTGGAAAGGACGCTTCTGGAACGATGAAACGCACGAAAATGAAGATATTAAATAGCAATATAGCGATTACAGTCGAGTCAGCAAGCTATAAGCAAACAGGAACTCTTGACACTTTTGAATAGCATGACCGAGATTGAACGTGAGGAATTACTGGCGTCAATTTGAAAAAAAGTGCCACAAGGGGGAAAAAATTAAAGGAATATTTTGGATATAGCTACAGAATAGTTATCTTTGCCTAGGAATTATTGTCAATAATTACTATAAAGAAATGTTAAATAAATCAGGTAATACAGAGTTAATACTTGATCGCTTAAAGAAGATGAAAGCACCATGCGTGCTCTTTGTAAGTGATTTTACGGACATAAGCAGTGCTAATTATGTCCAGCAGGTATTGAGTATTGCAGAGCAACGAGGCTTAATAGAACGTCTATCTCCAGGCATCTACTGCAAATCGGTTATAACCAAATTCGGTCCTTTAAGACCTTCTTTATACGAGATCGCTGAAGCCATCGCCAAACGTGATCAGGTCGAGATTATGCCGACAGGAGCCGCAGCCCTAAACATCTTAGGACTATCTACCCAAGTTCCGACCAAGGTAAATTATCTAACTACAGGATCTCCAAGGACTATAAAAGTCGATGGCAGTGAAATAAGTTTCATTCGAAGCGTGCCTCGAAACTTTGCCTATAGGAGCAAAATGATGGCCATGCTTGTTCAAGCACTACGCAATATTGGGAAAGGAAACGTAACCAATGAAGAAATGTCTGCCATATATAAGCTTATTCAAGACAATCCAGCAGAAGCCCAACTTATAAAGAAAGATATATCTTTGGCTCCTGCATGGATGCAAAATATTTTTAAGGAAATAACCAAATAATGACATGGTACACTGGCAACAACATAACTTACAAGAGCGTTTGGCAATACTAAATGCTGTCAACAGAGAAAAGCATTTGTCGCCTACCGCAATCGAAAAGGATTGGTGGGTAATAATGGTGCTAAAGGCTCTATCTATGACTTCTATTGCCCATTTGCTCAATTTCAAGGGAGGCACATCGCTTTCTAAAGGATTCGGATTGATTGATTGATCGTTTCAGTGAAGATATAGATTTATCAATAAGACGAGAAGATGACTTTACTATATCATCCACATCTAAGAGCCAAAGAGAACGTCTTAGAAAGAAATCTCGTCTCTTTATCCAAGAAGTCTTGAAACCAGAAATAGAACAGGCTTTGAGCCAACTGGGGGTTGTCGAATACAAAGTAAGGAACATAACACAAGTAGAAACGAAAGATGGCCCAAAGCCCATAGATTCCGATAAGGATCCTACGGTCATCATGGTTGACTACAGAAGCATCGTGCCTAACAGTAGTAACTATGTTTCACCTTGGGTTAAAATAGAAATCAGTTGTCTATCGATGGCTGAGCCTACCGCAGATATTGACCTACAATCTTATATTTCCCAGACTTTTCCTAACGACGATGATAGCAAAGTTACATTCAGGACCATATTACCAACAAGAACATTCCTTGAAAAGGCCTTTCTTTTGTGTGAGGAATTTCAAAAGGAGCATCCTCGTACGATGAGAATGAGCCGACATTTATACGACTTAGAGAAACTGATGGATACCGACTATGGTATTCAAGCGTTGAAAGACAAACAGCTTTATGATGATATTATTGAACATCGCCGTACTTTCTATGCTCTGAAATACGTGGATTATGACAAGCTGAAAAGAGACGCCATCGACTTCTATCCTCCCTCAGCTGTCTTAAGCGAATGGAAGAATGATTACGAACAAATGACACACGATTTCATCTATGGAGACCATCTTTCTTTTGAGAATCTATTGGATAGGATAAAGGTACTACGAGATAGATTTAGAGAATAAGGCGACTCATGAATAAGAATATAGATAAAGAATTGGTGTTGAATTGATTTGCCAAAATGCCATTATCGACTTTGTCCATGATACCAAGGCGCATTGGGACCTTCACCCATTAGAATACGTCCGTGCTGGGTAAACAAGAAAAAGGGAATCACAACTAACGTTGTAATTCCCTTATTTTCTAAGTTTTCGACTTTTCGTAGCGGGGGTGGGACCCGAACCCACGACCTCCGGATTATGAATCCGACGCTCTAACCAGCTGAGCTATCCCGCCATCACAACAAGCATTACTGCTGTTTGCGGGTGCAAAGGTAATACAAAGTTTTTAATTACCAAAATTTATTTGGAAATTATTTTCGATTGACTGAAAAAATATAATTGCGACAAAAAACAGATGCAAAGAATGTTAAGCAGATCTACCATTTTCAATCGTTTTTAGTAGTTTTGCAAAACCAATGGAAGATAAAGAAATTACATATACGATAAGGGGTGCAATATACGATGTGTACACTGCATTAGGTCCGGGACTACTAGAAGTTGTTTATGAAAAAGCTTTAAAGATTGAATTGGAGGCAAAAGGACTTGTTGTAAAAGAACAAGGCAACATTGTTGTTAATTACAAAGGACATGAGCTTGACTGCAATTTACGGTATGATCTTTTGGTTAACGATTGCGTCATCATTGAATTAAAAGCTGTGGATGAGTTCAAGAATGTATTTTTCAAGCAAGTTGTTACATATTTGCGCTTACTAAACTTGCGTACGGGCATATTAGTAAACTTCAACACGGATAATATTTTAAAATCTATGCGTAGAGTGTATAACAATTACTATGACAAAAAATAACAATCATATTGTTTTGTCTTTTAATCATTTCGCACTATTTTTTATATAAATATGACAAGCAGAAAGAACCCGTTATTATGAATAATAGATTGCAAAATAGATTAAAAAAGTTTACTTGAGATATAAACGGCCGTTCTCACGGAAATAAAGGAAACTAAGGAAATAAGCTTTAAAAGCTTGCAAGAAAACACACCTAAAGGTGTACCGAAAAAATTACAGGAAAGTTTTCGCTAAGCCATGAGCACAGGAAGCTTGCTTACTATGCAGCAATGGGGGCTCAAATAAAAAGAACCCATTAAATGGTAGTTATTCAAGCAGCTTTCCTGTATTTTTTCGTGGCATCTTTAGATGCGGTTTCGTGATAACTTTTCTGTAATTGCGTGAGTAACAGAAGGCCGTTCCTTTCCTTAGTTTCCTTTATTTCCGTGAGAACGGCCGTTTCGTTATATGATTCAACTCTGTGAGAAAAAAGCATATAAAGACAAACAATAATATAACGAAATTACATTACACATAAAGTTTTATAAGCTTATAAGACACACTCATAGAGGTGACTAGAAAAAAGGAAAGGAAGTATGGTATAAAGAAATAACAGAAATGCTTATCTCGGAGATATCACACGTATATTTCTCATGAACTGCATTAAACGATTTTTTATTTCTCACAAAAAGAAAGGNAAGCATAGTCGGATGTTATTTGATAAAAAAGATGAAAAATGGGAGATTTCTAATATTTTTATACTAATTTTGCAAACTAAATTACGCGCACGTGCGTGAATATTACATAGTACAGATGTTTCGAATAAAGAAATTAGACATATTTATCTCAAAGCAATTCGGTGTGCTTTTCATAGGGACATTCTTCATTTGCCAATTCGTGCTTATGATGCAGTTTCTTTGGAGATATATAGACGAACTTATCGGTAAAGGCCTATCAATGGAGATACTGGCACAGTTCTTCTGGTATATGGGACTGATGCTTGTTCCACAAGCTATGCCACTAGCCATACTGCTGTCTTCATTAATTACTTTCGGTAACTTAGGTGAAAGCAGTGAGCTAACAGCAATAAAAGCAGCAGGAATTTCTCTGATACAATCATTCAGATCACTTATCGTTATTACCATTGTTATCAGCGGTATATCTTTCTATTTTCAAAATAACATAGGACCTACTGCTAATATGAAAATAGGACAGTTGCTTATGTCGATGAAGCAGAAAAGTCCTGAACTTGAAATTCCAGAAGGTGTATTCTATGACGGAATACCTAACAGCAACTTGTATGTTCAGAAAAAAGACATCAAGACGGGTATGCTATATGGCGTGATGATATACCGAATGACAGGTAGCTACGAAGATCAAGCGATAATCCTTGCCGACTCAGCTATGCTACAAGCTACTGCTGAGAAGAAACACTTGCTATTGCACTTGTGGAGTGGCGAATGGTTTGAGAATATGCAAACAGAAGCGTTCGGCAACAGTGCGGCTGTGCCATACCGCAGGGAAACGTTCACAGCAAAAAAGATTGTACTCGATTTTGACGGCGACTTTAATATGGCTGATGCAACCAGTTTATCAAACGATGCAAGGGGAAAAAGCCTCAAGAAGATATTTCATGACATCGACTCGCTCAACATTGCTTATGACAGCATAGGACATGTCTATTATAAGGACGAGAAAATGGGTATGTATTTTACGCCGAAGATCAACAAGCGTGACTCCTTAGCTGCTATCAAGGCAGGCATGGCAAACAACTTTAATATAGACTCTACATATAGTCATCTGCCGGCAAGCCAAAAGAGCCAAGTTGTGAACGACGCTTTATCAAGAACACAAGCTGCCGTGAGCGACCTTGACTTCAAGAGTATGATAACAAAAGACGGCGACAAGATTATTCATGACCACGAGATTGAGGCTATCAATAAGTTTACAGTGGCATTATCCTGCCTGATATTCTTCTTCATCGGTGCCCCACTGGGAGCTATCATAAGGAAAGGAGGACTGGGAATACCAGTTATCATATCGGTACTTGTGTTTATCGTGTATTATATTCTTGACAACTCAGGATACAGAATGGCGCGCGGTGGCATGTGGTCTGTATGGTTTGGAAAGGGACTTGCTACGGCTGTGCTAATGCCAATAGCTGTATTCGTGACATACAAGGCAAACAAAGATTCTGTGGTGTTCAATCTCGACTTGTATAAAGAGATCATAAGAAAGATTTTGGGACTTAGAATAAAACGTCACGTATTTGCGAAGGAAGTTGTGATTGAAGACCCGAAATACACCAACGACGCGATGCGCCTTGGAACGATAAGCAACGATGTTGGTAATTACTCAAAGGCACAAAAACTTATAGGCATGCCTAATCCTATAAACGTATTTTTCAGGTATCATCCTGATCACGAGATAAAAAGAATTAGCGAGGATTTGGAAGACGTGATAAACGACTTATCAAACACAAGAGACAACTACATACTGAGTGAGTTGAATAACTATCCGGTAGTTTCTGTGAAAGCCCACACGCGTCCGTTCGAGCGTAAATGGATGAACATCGCTTCAGCGGTGATACTACCACTAGGTTTATTCTTCTACTTCAGAATGTTTGGATTCAGAATGAGACTGTTGCGTGATCTGAAAACGATAAAACAGACCAACGATAACATCACAAGAAGAATATCGGATATGCAAACAATAAAATAATTAGATTATATATATAAAAATAGGTATATTAAAATTGAAAGACCTATCATTAAAACAAGATAACTATGGGAGAGTTCAAATTAAGCAGCATCGAAGATGCCATAAAAGATTTTAAAGAAGGAAAGTTTGTCATTGTTGTTGACGACGAGGACCGCGAGAATGAAGGAGACTTGATTATCGCAGCAGAGAAGATTACAGCAGAGAAGATTAACTTCATGCTAAAGAACGCCCGTGGCGTACTTTGTGCACCAATAACTCTGTCAAGAGCCGACGAACTGGACCTGCCTCATCAGGTAACAGAAAATACATCAATGTTAGGTACACCTTTTACAATTACAGTAGACAAATTGGAAGGATGCACTACAGGAGTTTCAGCTCATGACCGTGCAGAAACAATATTGGCTCTTGCCGACCCCACTTCTACTCCAGAGACATTCGGTCGTCCAGGACATATCAATCCACTATATGCACAGGAAAACGGAGTGCTACGCAGAAGCGGACACACAGAAGCCGCTGTTGACTTGTGCAAGATTTCAGGATTGTACCCAGCAGGCGCACTGATGGAAATAATGAGTGAAGACGGAACGATGGCACGTATGCCTGAGCTTAAAGAAAGAGCGCAGGAATGGGGTCTGAAAATCATATCGATCAAAGACCTTATTGAATATAGACTGAAAACAGAATCAACAATAGAAGTTGGTGAAGAGGTTGACCTGCCAACAGAATTCGGACATTTCCACCTTATTCCTTTCCGCCAAACAAGTAACGGATTGGAGCACATGGCTATTATAAAAGGTGAATGGAAAGAAGGCGAACCTGTTTTGGTGAGAGTACATTCATCATGNGCAACAGGTGANATCCTTGGCAGCCAACGCTGTGACTGCGGAGAGCAACTTCACAAGTCTATGGAGATGATTGAAAAAGAAGGTAAAGGCGTTGTGATATATATGCAGCAAGAAGGTCGTGGCATNGGANTAATGAACAAGATTGCAGCATACAAACTGCAAGAGCAAGGCTACGATACTGTCGACGCAAATATACACTTGGGATTCAAACCAGATGAAAGAGACTATGGCTGTGGCGCTCAAATGCTGAGACATCTTGGAGTACACAAAATGAAACTTATGACAAACAATCCAAAAAAGCGAGTTGGACTTGAAGCTTATGGATTGGAAATCGTAGAGAATGTTCCAATAGAGATAGAGCCAAACAAATATGATGAGAGGTATTTGAAAACTAAACGTGACAGAATGGGACATATTTTGCATTTAAAATAACATTTGTTGTTGAATAAGTAATAAATAACGTAAATTATGTCACCTTTTCTTCGTCGAAAAGAATAAAATGCGTACTTTTGCATAAAGTAGGCGGCGTCAAGGCATAACATTCAAGTAAACTTGATGATTCTGCACTTGACTTGCACTACCTTTGCATAAAGTAGGCTACGTCAAGGCATAGCATTCAAGTAAACTTGATGATTCTGCACTTNACTTGCACTACCTTTGCATAACGTAGGCGGCGTCAAGGCATAACATTCAAGTAAACTTGATGATTCTGCACTTGACTTGCACTACCTTTTAAATAAAGTATATATTTAAAACAAATAACCAGAAGGAAGAATTATTATGGGACAGTTATCAGACCGTTTAAATCGTCTTGCGCCATCAGCAACACTTGCTATGTCGCAGAAAAGTAATGAAATGAAAGCTCAGGGTATTGACGTCATTAACATGAGTGTCGGTGAACCTGATTTCAACACGCCGGACCACATAAAGGCAGCGGCAAAAAAAGCAATTGACGACAACTATTCAAGGTACTCACCAGTACCAGGCTACCCTGACTTGCGCAAAGCAATAGCAGCCAAACTGAAGAATGAGAACGGACTAGACTATACTATTAATGAAATTCTGGTAAGCAACGGTGCAAAACAGAGTGTATGCAACACCTTGATGGCATTAGTAAACGATGGAGACGAAGTTATTATACCTACTCCATATTGGGTAAGCTATCCACAGATGGTGAAACTAGCAGGTGGAAATCCTGTATTTGTGAATGCAGGATTTGAGCAGAACTTCAAGATGACTCCAGAACAGCTTGAGGCAGCTATAACACCTAAGACAAAAATGCTTATCCTCTGTTCACCAAGTAACCCTACAGGTAGTGTTTACTCACAGGAAGAACTTGCTAGTCTAGCAGAAGTAATCAAGAAGCATGATGGTATGTATGTACTGGCTGACGAGATTTACGAACACATCAACTATATAGGCAAGCACGCGAGCATAGCTACGGTTGAAGGAATGAAAGAACGTTCTATCATCGTAAATGGTGTATCAAAAGCTTATGCGATGACAGGATGGAGAATCGGTTATATAGCTGCTCCTGAGTGGATTGTAAAAGGGTGCAACAAGTTGCAGGGACAATACACAAGTGGACCATGCTCAGTAAGTCAGAAAGCTGCAGAAGCCGCATATACACTAGAGCAAGGCTGCGTAGAGGATATGCGCCAAGCATTTGAGCGCCGTCGTAACCTCATCGTAGAACTAGCTAAAAACATTCCAGGACTGGAAGTTAACATACCAGAAGGTGCATTCTATATATTCCCTAAATGCAGCAGTTTCTTTGGCAAGAGCAATGGCGAAAAGACAATCAACAACTCAACCGACTTTGCCCTCTATCTACTAGAAGAAGCTCATGTCGCAACAGTTGGTGGTGATGCCTTCGGAGACAAAGAATGTTTTAGAATGAGTTACGCAACAAGTGACGAGAACATTAAAGAAGCAATGCGCAGAATCAAGGAAATTTTAGCAAAGTTAAAATAGCAAGAACGAAACAAAAAAGAAAAATTGATAACGATATGATTAAAATTAAAGCAATCTATCGTTAAAACTTCTTAATTAAGTTCGTAGTTATTCATAAATTGCTATCTTTGCCAAACAAAAAAAGTACGAGGACCGCAAGGCATCTTTTGACAATAACATTAAATCGAAATAAACATTAATATTATTAATAACTAAAAATTAAAAATTTTAAATTATGGCAACTACACAAAAAACAGCCAGCCCTAAGAAATCAGAGGGCTTTCAGGGAGTAAGAGGCGCATTCTGGATCATCGTCGTTTGCGGAATCATCGCTTTTACATTGTTCAACCTTTGGTTTGGTAACCCAATGCACTTCCAGGATGGAGCAGCAAAGACTACACCAGCTGACGTTTGGGGTACAATCTTTAAGGGTGGTGTTATCGTACCAGTTATCCACACTCTTCTTCTTTCTGTATTGGCTATGTCAATTGAGCGTACACTTGCACTTAAGACAGCTTTCGGTAAGGGTTCACTTCCTAAGTTTGTTGCAAACATCAAGGCAGCTCTTTACGCTAACGATTTTGCAAAAGCACAGCAGCTTTGTGACAAGCAGAAGGGTTCTGTAGCAAATGTTGTTTCAGCTTCTCTTAATGCTTACAAGGAAATGGAGTCAGGTGCTAATGCAACTCTTAAGAAGTCACAGAAGGTTTCTAAGATTCAGCAGGCTCACGAGGAAGCAACTCAGCTTGAGATGCCAACTCTTACAATGAACCTTCCTATCGTAGCTACTATCGTAACTCTTGGTACACTTACAGGTCTTCTTGGTACTGTTGTTGGTATGATCCGTTCATTCTCTGCTTTGTCAGCAGGTGGTGGCGCTGACTCAGCTGCACTTTCTGCAGGTATTTCTGAGGCTTTGATCAATACTGCTTTCGGTATCGGTACATCATGGTGTGCTGTTGTATCTTACAACTATTTCACAAACAAGGTTGACAAGCTAACATACGCTCTAGACGAAGTAGGTTACTCAATTGCACAGACATACGAAGCTAACCATACAGAAGAAGCTTAATTTTTGCTAACCCTTTAAAAATTTATCGCTATGGGTAAAGTAAAAATTAAGAAAAGTGACGTTTGGATCGATATGACGCCTATGTCAGACGTTATGACCCTTCTGCTTACCTTCTTTATGCTGACATCTACATTCGTAAAGAATGAGCCAGTGAAGGTGAACACTCCAGGGTCTGTGTCTGAGATAAAGGTGCCTGAGAACGGCGTCCTGACCATCTTGGTAAGTCCAGAAAAGGACAAAGCCGGTAAGCCAACAGGCGAAGGTCAGGTATTTATGAGTATAGATAACACCGACCTGTTAGGTCAGACCCTAGATGCGATGACTGGCAAGTTTGGTGTGAAACTAAGTGAAAAGCAGTCTAAGACTTTCAAGAACGAATCAACATTTGGTGTTCCAATGAATGAACTAAGCGGTTATTTGGCAATGTCTACACAGGCACGTCAGAAGACTCTTAACACCAAAGGTATTCCATTGGATAGTATCAAAGGTAGCATGAGCGAATTCCAAGAGTGGGTAGATCAGGCTCGTAGAGCAAATGACAACCTCAAAATAGCTCTAAAGGCAGACGCTACAACACCTTATAAGACTGTTAAGAAGGTAATGAATGAGCTCCAGGATATGGACGAAAGTCATTATTATATGATTACACAGCTTAAAAAACAGGGGGACGAATAAATGGCAAAGAAAGAAAGCAAACAAAAAAAGGCTCATGTTCGCGTAGACTTTACGCCTATGGTGGATATGCTCATGCTTCTTATCACGTTCTTCATGCTGTGTACAACATTGAGCAAGCCCCAGACAATGGAGCTGACAATGCCTAGTAATGACAAGAACACTCAAGATAATCAGAAGAATGAGGCTAAGGCTTCAGAGTCAATTATTCTATATGTAACAGCTGATAACAAGATTTTCTATGGTGAGGGTATCCCTCAGTATACAAACCCAGCATGGCTCAAGGAAACAACTTGGGGAAATGATGGTATTCGCAAGATCTTGAGAAATCACTCTACAGCAAATGGAGTAAAACCTGTAACACGTATCGAACTTGCAGTTAAAGAACTTAACGCTGATAAAGCTAAGAACCCAAAGATGTACACAGACAGTATATATCAGAAAAGACTTAGCGAGATCAAGGGTGGTAAGCTCAAAGACGGTAAGATTCCTACTTTGACAATCATCATCAAACCTTCAGACAATGCATCATATAAGAATATGGTGGATGCTCTTGATGAAATGCAGATTCTAAGTATTGGTACTTACGTTATCGATAAGATTAATTCTGACGACGCGAAACTTCTTAAGTTGAAAGGCGTAAGACTCTAATCGATAAGTAACGAAACAATTTAAAAAGAAACAAAATGGCAAAAATAGACTTATACGATCCTAAATGGGTCGATATGGTGTTCGACGGAAAGAACAAAACTTATGGAGCTTACCAGCTTCGTAAGGGTACTTCTGGACGAAACATCAAATCTCTTATAATCTTAGTCATTGCTGCAGCTCTAGTAGGAGGTTTTCTTGCATGGAAAGTCATTGAACAAAAACAGGCTGAACAGCAAGCAGCTTACATGGAGGCTATGGAACTTTCTAAACTCCAGAAAGATGCTAAGAAAAACGAGAAGAAAGAGGTTATTAAACCTAAAGTTGAACCAAAGAAAGAGATTCCTGTTGCTCGTCAAACTCAGAAGTTTACTGCTCCTGTGATTAAGAAAGATGAACTCGTAAAAGAGGAAAATCAGATCAAGCAGATGGATAAGTTGGACGACAAGGTTGCCGTTGGTACAGAAAACCATGAGGGAACTAAGGATCGTAACGTAGAGGCTGTGCGCAACGATATCGCTGTAAACACTCCTCCACCAGCTCCAAAGGAAGAAGTTACCAACAAGGTGTTCGACGTTGTAGAAGTTATGCCTTCATTCCCAGGAGGACAAGGCGCACTTCTGAGCTATCTTAGCTCACACGTTAAGTACCCAGTAGTTGCTCAGGAAAATGGTGTTCAAGGTCGTGTAACCGTTTCATTCGTTGTTGAGCGCGATGGTTCTATCACAGATGTACATGTTGTACGCTCTGTTGACCCATCACTTGACCGTGAAGCAGCTCGCGTCGTAAGCAGCATGCCTAACTGGCAACCAGGTAAGCAGAATGGTTCTGCTGTTCGTGTTAAATTTAATGTACCTGTGCAATTTAAATTGCAGTAAATGAATAAGAACATATCTTATATATTTATAGGACTAACCCTATCTTTAGGCGTATTCTCATCTTGTAATGAGAATAAACCTAAAGGTAGTAGAACTGATACACCGACGTCAGGGGCGATTCAATTCGTCTCTGACGAAAGTTTTAGTCCAATCATTGAGGAAGAAAGACAGCAGTTTGAGTTTGAATACCCAAAAGCACATCTTAAACCTCTGTATACAGACGAGCTAACCGGTCTGAAGATGATTCGAGACCTAAAGACTTGCCTGTTAATCACTTCACGTGGTTTGAAACCAAGTGAAATAGCCTACATCAAGACTAAAAACATTATACCTTCTGTATTTCCTATCGGCTACGACGGACTAGCACTTATCGTAAACAAGAACAATAACGATACTTGCATGACTGTAAACGACGTTAAGAAAGTATTAAGCGGAAAGGTAAAGAACTGGAATCAAATATATCCAGGATCAAAGAGAGGCGGCATACAGGTTGTGTTTGACAACAAGAGTTCAGCAACATTACATTATGTAGTAGACTCTATACTTGACGGCAAACCAATCATAAGTGACAACATCGTTGCGGCAAACAGCAGCAAGGAAGTTATCAACTTCGTAAGCAAAAATCCTAACGCCATTGGTGTTATTGGTTCAAACTGGCTTAATGACAAGCGAGATACCACAAACACTACATTTAAGAAGAATATCCATGTAATGTCTGTATCCATAAAGGACAAGGCTACACCAATGAACAGTTGGAAGCCATATCAGGCATACCTGCTAGATGGAAGATATCCATTCGCAAGAACTATATACGCTATAGTCGTAGACCCAAGCAAAGCTTTGCCTTGGAGTTTCGCCAACTATATATCAAGTCCAACAGGACAACTTATTATCTTCAAATCAGGCTTACTGCCCTATAGAGGTGACATAAGCATAAGAACTGTAAAAGTAAAGAATTAAACATTTAAGATTTAAACTTTTCACCTATTATATCGTCATAGATGAAAGTAATAAATGTTACATAACTAAACAAGATTATGAAAAAGATTAAATACCTTGTAGCTGGTTTGCTGATGATGGGATTGTCAGTACCAGCAATGGCACAGAACGCAAATTACAGTGATTTACTGAAGCCAATAGAGCAGACACTAAAGTCTAACCCAAACCTTGACGCCAAAGGACTAAAAGACTTGACTAAAGAGTATCAAAAAGAATTCAAGAAGGATCCAAAGGCTCTTGTAGCACTTGGCAATACCTTGTTGATGAGTAAGAAATACGATGATGCGTCAGCTATCGGTAACATGGTTATTGCAAAGTTCAAGGACTGTGGTGACGCATACGTTCTTCTTGGTGATATCGCAGCAATGAAAGATGACGGTGGTGATGCAGCTATGTGGTATCAGCAAAGTATGACTATGGATCCTAAGAATCCTAATGGTTACATGCGTTATGCAAATGTTTACAGAAAGCGTAGCCCGGAAGAGAGCGAAAGAGCTTTAAACCTTTTGAAGCAAGTTCGCCCAGACTACCCTATCGAGGCTGAAGCTGGAAACAACTTCTATCTTGGCGGAAACTATGCTAAGGCATACGAATATTTCGCAAAGACACAGAAAGAAAATCTAGACCAATATTATCTTGTAGCTTATGCTGTATCAGCATACATGAACAACAAGAAAGATGAAAGTCTTGAAATAGCTAAATTCGGTGCACAGAAGTTTGCTCAAAACATTACTTTTGAACGTGTAGCATTGTGGAGTGCCGTAGACATTCAGAAATTTGACGATGCAATCACTTATGCTAACAAGATTGTCACTACAGACTCTGTTGAAAAGAGTGCCCGTGACTATATATATTATGGTTTAGCATTGAAGGGAAATAAGCAGTACCAACAGGCTATCGACCAATACAACAAAGCATTTGAAATGGAGAAGAACAACTTCAAACCATATCAATACATTGCTGATGCTTATGCAGAGATGGGTCAGGAAGACAAAGCTTTGGAATACAGCGAGAAATACATGGCAAACAATCAGGATGCAACACCATCAGATTATGCTAAACTCGCTAACATATACATACAGAAGGCTGCAAAGGGAGATGCTAACAAACAGGCTAACCTAGACAAAGCTTACAGTATATATGATCAGATGGCAGTTAAGTGGCCTACAATCGCAGCATGGGTAAACAACATGGCTGGTATGCAAGCTTCTAAGGCTGGTCAAGATGAAAAGAGCGTTGAATACTTCAACAAGGTTGTAGATATGCTTGGTAACAAGGAAAACCGCGAAGAAGATGATACAAACACATTGAAGTCTGCATTAGCAAACCTTGGTTACTATTATTGGATCACTAAGCAGAATCTTGATGCAGCAAAGCCTATCTATGAACAGTTGATAAAGCTTGATCCAAATGACAAGAATGCTCGTGCAGCTCTTGGATTGGATAAGCCAGAAGATGTTAAAAAATAATTTTTTAATAATAACTACACTAAACAGAACAGGCGAGAGAGCGCAAGCTATCTTGTCTGTTTTTTTGTTGATATGAATATGAGTGATTAATCCACGAAGCTTACTAAAAAGGGACTCTAACTTATGGGCACAAAAAAAGCGACACATTCGTGTCGCTTATATTTTTTGCAGTTATTCCTTACTCAGGAAGGCTGATTGCCTCGTTAGGACAAACATCAGCACATGTACCACACTCTGTACACATATCAGGATCAATAGAATACTTTTCACCTTCAGAGATTGCTCCAGATGGGCACTCATCAATACATGTACCACAAGCGATACAGTCATCACTAATTACGTAAGCCATAATAAATTTAAATTATAATATTAATAATGTTTTTGTAATATGTACTCCTGGCTTTTAGCCAAAAAAGTACGTTGCAAAGATACATATTAAAATCGAAATACCTACTTTTAGGTACGGTTTTTTAAATTATTTATACTTTATCTCAATAAAGAACTATACAATAAGAAATGGGATAATACGTTTATATGATAATGAATATAAAAGCATTTATAATAGCAAGTATTGCCATAAGCAGCAGTATACTGGCAAACAGTCAGGAAAGAACTGTACAAAACCGCCCATACACGGATTTGCGCCCATTTCATCTAGGCATCTCCATAGGTACACATGTGCAAGACTTAGAACTTATGAATGTTGGACCACAAACGATTACTAACGAAGACGGAACTGTTACAAAACAACTCATAACAACTGATCAAAGCAGATGGGACATGGGGTTCAATGTTGGTGTATATGGTGAATTCAGAATAAATGAATTTCTGCAATTACGCGTAGCACCGACGATGTTTTTCGGTTCACGACATATTGTATTTCACAATAGCAGCACAGAAACTGTGACTGAAGAACAACAAGACATGAAGACAGTATATATCTGTGCGCCAGTAGACCTGATATTTGCAGCACCACGCTTCAATAATCACCGTCCGTATATTCTTGGAGGAATTACACCAGCTATAAACCTGAGCGGAAAAGATAAAGACTATATCAAATTAAAAAGATATGATACATTTGCCGAAATAGGAGTAGGATGTGATTTCTATCTTCCCTTTTTCAAAGTCAGACCAGAACTTAAATTCATGTATAGCCTATTAAACAGCCTGGATAAAGATCATATAAAAAGGATAGAAGATAAAAGTATGCTTCCCTATTCTAATTCGATTAACGAAGCACACTCTAAGATGATAGTACTTACTTTTTACTTTGAGTAAGATCTAATATCATTTTGCCGACATAAATAGCATTCTTGCCATTTTGGTCAACGGGAATATTCTTTCCATCAAGATTCTTAATATAACGAAGAGTCTTGAAATATGTGTGAGAATGTCCACCAAGGACAAGATCTATATTTCGAGATCCGGCAATCATCATCTGGTCACCCATGCCATTTTCTTCCCAACCAAGGTGAGAAATACATATAACCAAATCACACTTTTTGTAATTCTTGAGCATAGTTGCCATATCGTTTGCAACAGCTATTGGATCCAAGTATTTTATAATTCCATGATTAGCCTTTGATACTAGACCATCCAACTTTGGATCAAGTGCAAACACACCAATCTTAACGCCATTCCTTTTTATTATTGTGTATTTCTTTACAACTTCATCAAGTGGAGTTCCTTTAAGATCGTAATTAGAACACAATATCGGGAAATTAGCCATTTTGAATATACGAGCCATATTCTCCATACCGTAGTCAAACTCATGGTTTCCAATTGTTCCTGCATCATAATGCATTCTGTTCATCAAACCAATCTCAACATCACCCTTGAAAAGTGTATAGAATGGTGAACCCTGAGAAAAATCACCACTATCAAAAAGAAGCAAATTCTTATCCTTAGCCCTTTCCTGCTCTATCATTGAAATACGACGTATAAATCCAGCACGTCCAGCAAGCAATGTGTCAGCTAAAGTTGTCTTCAAAGGAAGCACACAACTATGTGTATCATTCGTATGCAATATCGTCAAATGCTTTTGTGCAAAAGCAACGGAAGCAATGCAGCATAAAATGGAAATAAAAAGATATCTAAATTTCATATAATTTATTTTTATCAATCAAACACTATTTTACAATAATTCTGCCCTCGACTTTAGAATCGACAGCAATACCATGAGCCATCTTATCACGGAAATAATTCATAATTATAAATCTCACATTATTATCATTTCCCTTTGGAGATACAACAGCTGTTCCTGACTTGAAAGCATCAAGACCATCATTGCCTTGAGCAAGGTAATCAAGAGTAGCAACACGATAAGATTGATTATCATCTACTGGTTTGCCATTAATAGTAGCCTCAAGCAATTGACCATCTTTTGTGATAACCAAATTTACACCATGACTTAAGCCTTCTCCACCCAACTTAGCTACATCGCTAAAAAGTTCTCGAACTTTAGAACCTGTAAGAGACAAGAAACAAATCTTGTTCTCAAAAGGGGCAACATCAACAACATCACCATAAGTAACCGTGCCCTTTGCAAAGGCAGCTCTTATACCACCGACATTATATAAAGCAAAGTCAACCTTCTCATTAAATCCGTTACCACCCCATAACAAAATATCAGCAAGAAGATTAGATAGCGGACTCTCTGGTTTGTGTGAAGAAAGATACTCTGCCGTTTCACCCACAACAGGACTCATTATGCTATCCACCTTATGTTGGTAAGGAGCAAGAAAAGCCTGAGCCTCCTTATCAGGAGAAACATCATAGCAACTATCAACCAAAATACGACTACGATTAATGTCGGCCAACTCATAGTGTTGCCTGCAAGAAGACGCTCCCAACACAGCAGGAACAATAAAAAAAAGTAATGATTTCTTGTACATAAGTTTGTAATTAACTGTTACAAAGGTAGTTATTTTGTATGAGAAAAAGAAGAAATATTGTTAAATTCAGAAAAAACTTCATAGATAGCAACGGTAAGTCTGAGCTTTTTTGTAACTTTGCACAGCTTTTCGGCGAAACCGCTGGCTGCAGAAGTGTTGCATGCTAAGTTGCGTTGGACGATAAACATATTTAATTATAAGAAATGAATTTAATTAAAGTTGCTGAAGAAGCATTTGCAACCGGCAAAGAGTTACCAAAGTTCAACTCTGGTGACACAATCACAGTCGCTTACAAAATTATCGAGGGTTCAAAAGAGCGTATCCAGCTCTACCGTGGTGTTGTAATCAAGATTTCAGGTCATGGTGAGAAAAAACGTTTCACAGTTCGTAAGATGTCAGGAACAATAGGTGTAGAGCGTATCTTCCCTCTTGAGTCACCAAGCATCGATTCAATCGAAGTTAACAAGCGTGGTAAAGTTCGTCGCGCTAAGTTGTACTATCTTCGTAAGCTTACAGGTAAGAAAGCTCGTATTGCTGAGAAGAGAACTGTTAAGGGAGCATAATCCTAAGGATCTTCAGAAAAGAAATAAAAAGAGGTCATGCACAAAGCATAACCTCTTTTTTATTTCTTAGTTTTTGTTTTCTTCTCATCATCCATAAAAGTATCCTTTAAACTTTCCCAATCCTGAAATCCGGCAAACAGTGCCAGTCTATCAAGAGTATCATGAGAAGGTTTTTCGGCACCATAAAGATAATGCCAAATCTTCTTCAACGAAGATGATTTGAGATTGATGTGATGCTGAGAGAAAAAGAGTGACATCTTCTCAAAGTCATTACCAATCTTCGCTTTCTCTGCAAGTTTTGTTCCCACTTCCTTAAGCAGGAAACCAATTTTACGTTTCATAACCTAACGAAATAATTTCTAAGTTGCAAAGGTAATAAAAAAAATATTATTATCTTTGCAAAAAGTTTAATTAACCCTCAAGAATGAAAGAATTAGCTTTAAAGTACGGATGTAATCCCAACCAGAAACCTTCCAGAATATATATGGAAGAAGGTGAATTACCAATCGAAGTCATTAACGGTCGCCCTGGCTACATCAATTTCCTTGATGCACTAAACAGTTGGCAATTAGTAAAAGAGCTGAAAGAAGCTACAGGTCTGCCAGCAGCAGCAAGTTTCAAACATGTATCACCAGCAGGAGCAGCTATCGGTTTGCCTCTCAGCGATACATTGAAGAAAATTTATTTCGTTGACGACGTAAAGATTCCTCTTACACCATTGGCATGCGCATACGCACGTGCACGCGGCGCTGACCGTATGTGTTCATACGGAGACTTCGTTGCACTGAGCGATACATGCGACGCAGCGACAGCTACTCTATTGAAACGAGAAGTAAGCGACGGTGTTATAGCACCAGATTACACTCCTGAAGCAATCGAGATTTTGAAGGATAAGCGCAAAGGCACATACAACGTTATAAAGATTGATCCAGAATACAAACCAACTCCAATAGAACGTAAGCAAGTATTCGGAATAACTTTTGAGCAAGGACGTAACGAGATAAAATTGGATGATCCAAAACTATTTGAGAACATTCCGACAAAGAACAAGACTTTCACTGAAGAGGCACAGCGCGATTTAATCATTGCGCTTATAACACTTAAATACACACAGAGTAATTCTGTATGTTATGTAAAAGACGGTCAAGCTATCGGCATCGGAGCCGGCCAGCAAAGTCGTATACACTGTACTCGCCTTGCAGGAAGCAAAGCAGATACATGGTGGTTACGTCAAGCACCAAAGGTTATGAATCTTCCTTTTAAAGAAGGTATTCGCCGTGCCGACCGTGATAATACAATAGACGTATATATCAGCGAAGACTATGATGACGTTCTTCGTGACGGAACATGGCAGATGTTCTTTACAGAAAAACCAGAAGTTTTCACAATGGAAGAAAAGAAAGCTTGGATTGCCAAAAACACTAAAGTGTCACTTGGTAGCGATGCATTCTTCCCATTTGGAGATAACATAGAGCGCGCCCACAAGAGCGGTGTAGAATATATCGCACAAGCAGGTGGCTCTATACGTGATGACAATGTTATTGATACATGCGATAAGTATGGCATAACAATGTCGTTCACTGGAGTACGCTTATTCCATCATTAAAATAAATATATGAGTGATATCGACGAAATTATCGAGTTGGGAATAGTCTTTAAAAAACCTTCTAGTGGTGAACCAAAAGAAGAAAAAGTAAAGACTAAAGCCAAAAAGAAAAAGTACATTACAGGTGCTCATGGTTCAGGAAGCGCCCGCCAAAAGGCGAAATACCGCGAACAAAGATCCTCAAGACACAAGTAAAAATAAGAAAAGCTCCCTTTTATTAAGGGGGCTTTTTTATTAATCGTTATAATCTATCAGAGTTATTTGGTTGATTGATTTATTTTTTGGCGAAGTAATTGCGCTGAGTCTTTACAACACCATTTTTACAGGAAAGTGTGATTTGTTGTAATGACTTGTTAGCATTGTCAAATACGTCAGAAGGATTTAATCTATGCCCCTTGAAGAATAGCTCAAAATGCAAATGCTCAGTAGTAGCATGTCCCGTTCTACCTGTAAGGCCTATGATTTGTCCAGCCTTTACTTTATCACCGCTCTTCACTAAATTACGAGATTGGTGACCATATAATGTTTCGAAACCGTTGTTATGTTTTATTTTAATACAATTACCATAACCAAAATAAGTACCAGACATCGTCACAACTCCGTCGAAAGTGGCACAGATATTATCATTGGGACGTGTCTTTAAGTCAATACCTGGATGATGACGAGCACCACCGAAAGGACTTATCACATGACTTCCAGGCAATGGATAAGACCATTCTGATTTAGGTAAACCAGTCAAATCTATTTTATCTTCGTTACTAGAAAGAGTTATATCCTTAATCTCCTTTGCCTGTTTTTCAGAATTATCAACAACAGACACATCTACATAATTTCCATTTTTCTTGCACAAGATAGTCTGCTTGCGCAATATATGACTATTCAAATCAATGAAGGTCTTAGGATTAACTCGCCCACCATTAATCATCAAACTGAACTTGCAATATGTACGTCCTGCATCAGAGCCTACAATAGCCACAGTTTGCCCCGCCTTTACACGCTGTCCAACATTAACCAGATTCTGAGCATTATTAGCATAAACAGTTTCTATACCGTTATCATGCCTTACAACAACAACATTTCCATAACCATTTACGTTTCGTGATAAGCGAACAACACCAGCAAACATTGCCTTAACGGCATCACCAGTAGAAGTAGAAATTTCAAGAGCCTGATTGTCATCAACCACTTTCACCTTACCAACTGGCAACGGAAAGAAATAGTTATTGCTTTCAATAGCACTAAAATCGATGCTAAAAGCATTAGAATGGTCAAAAAGTCCTGACGTAGGAATAACAATCTGTTGCTGTTCAGCAGCAGAGAACGTTTTTTTTGCGGGGGTCATAGCAGACATAGTCACTATAAGAGAAACGCCCAGCAAAAAGTGTTTCAAATTGAAATTCATAAAGATTCATCAAAGGTTAAATGTAAAAAAATAGTAGTAGCTGTCTGAAAGCGGATTGACACAACCGGCTATTCAGAGATCATTATTCCAGAGAATATTCTTCCCGAATGCTGTCCAAGCTTGCGGGCTGAGAAATAATCCTCGGAGCGAGAGAAAGTACATATCCCCGACATCAAGATATTTTCATCTTTCAGTCCTGCTTCCCTTAACTGAATATGATTACATTCAGGAAGGTTAATATGCCATTTTTCGTACTTCTTGGAAATGAGTGGCATATTGAATCCAACAGCTTCAAACTGTTGATAGACTTCATCACCTACTTCAAAGTTTTCCATAGATATACCAGGTCCTATCACGGCTTTTATGCGTGACGGATTAGATTTATACACATTGCACATTTCGACTATAGCACGATGTGCAATACGATTGAGAGTTCCACGCCAACCTGCATGCACTGCAGCTATGGCATGGTGTTCATCATCATAAAGAAGAGCCGGAATACAATCAGCTGTAGAAACCCCTATACACAAGTTTTTAATATCAGTAAGCACGCAATCCACTCCTTCAAGGAGCATCTTGCGAATACTTTCAGGCATACTAAAAAACTCAGGAGCAATAGTGCGACATTCAATTCTATGAATCTGGTGAGGCATTATTATATTATCAACACCGATACTAAGTTCTGCAGCCAAAGCCTTTTTGTTTTCTGCAATGCACGAATCATCGTCACCACAGAAACCATTAATATTAAACTCACCGAAAGCACCATCACTCACCCCACCCTTACGGGTAGAACTGAAAGCTTTGACACCATCGGCAATATCATAATATTTCAATACAGGCTTAATCATTCCGCATCTTTATCTTCATCATATTCGAAGTCATCAAGATCTTCGATATCATCATCATCAACAAACTCTAAGTCTTCCTCATCTGCACCTTCTGCATGAATTTCATCAGCAAATACGGCCATATCTTTATCACGATGCACAAGAGAATCTTCTGATACTATTTCCTGCAACTTATTGCTTTCACTATTGAGTTCACGCCACAATACGTCCTTAAGCTCATTTAGTCCAAATCCAGTGACAGAAGAAATAAACACTACCGGAAGTGAATCTGGTAAAGTTTCTTTCAGCATCTCTATAAGTTCTTCATCAAGCAAGTCACACTTGGTAACAGCCAAAACGCGGTGTTTGTCAAGCATATCAGGATTGAACTTTTTAAGTTCATTAAGCAACACTTCGTATTCGTGCTTGATGTCTTCAGTGTCACCAGGAACCATAAACAGGAACAGTGAGTTGCGCTCAATATGTCTGAGGAATCTAAGTCCAAGTCCCTTACCTTCACTTGCACCCTCGATAATACCAGGGATATCAGCCATCACAAACGACTTATTATCACGATATGCGACAATACCCAAAGAAGGTTCCAACGTAGTAAAAGGATAATTAGCAATTTTTGGACGAGCACTTGATAATGAAGACAGCAAAGTAGATTTACCAGCATTTGGCAATCCTACAAGACCTACATCAGCAAGAAGTTTCAATTCAAGGATGATATTCATCTCCTCCATTGGTTCTCCAGGCTGTGCATATCGTGGAGCTTGATTAGTAGACGTACGGAACTGGAAATTACCAAGTCCACCACGACCACCTTTCAACAAAAGCACTTCCTGTCCATCATAAGTCACATCACAGACATACTTACCTGTTTCGGCATTATATACCACGGTACCGCAAGGCACATCAATATAGAAGTCCTTACCATCAGTACCGTGACATTTATCTCTACTGCCATTGCCTCCATGTTCAGCAGCCACGTGGCGCTGATACTTCAAGTGAAGCAATGTCCAGTAATTATGATTAGCTCTTAAATATACGCTTCCGCCATGTCCTCCATCACCGCCGTCAGGACCGCCGTTATATTGGTATTTCACATGACGCAAGTGCATGGAGCCTCTTCCGCCCTTACCAGAGCGGCAATAAATCTTAACGTAGTCAACGAAGTTGGATTCAGCCATTATTTATTTTATTAAATTAATCAGAAAGGTTATCAATAACATCAAAAACACGTCCTGAAATTTCTTCTAAAGTTCCAAAACCTTTTACATGATAGTGCACACCTTCCTTCTCATACCAGTCGATCAGTGGAGAAGTCTGTGTATGATAAACGTTTAGACGCTTCTTTATTGTCTCTTCGTTATCATCACTACGTCCACTTTCTTTACCACGGTTGATAAGACGAGCCATAAGTTCCTCCTCAGGAACATCAAGTTCTATCATTGCAGCAATTTTGTGACCACGATCTGAAAGCATTTTCTTCAAAGCTTCTGCCTGTGGAGTTGTGCGTGGGAAACCATCAAAAATTACACCCTTATGGTCTGTTCCGAATGAATCATAAACACTTGCAAGGATATTAACCATCAATTCATCAGGAATGAGCTGACCGTTGTCAATAAATCCCTTAGCAGTCTTGCCAAGTTCAGTACCATTCTTGATTTCGCTACGAAGCACGTCACCAGTTGAGATATGTCCAAGACCGTACTTCTCAATAATTTTGTCACTCTGAGTACCTTTACCGGCACCAGGAGCTCCGAAAATAACAATATTCTTCATTTGTTTCTTAATTATTATAATTTATTTCGCTGTCTCTATTTCGTCACAAACAGTATAGATATCCCTTAACTGGCGACCTTGCTGGTCATAATCTAAACCATATCCAACAATAAAATCGTTAGGGATTTCCATAGCGGCATATTCTATATTCAAAGGCACCTGAAGCTTTCCTGGTTTAAACAGAAGAGTACAGATATGAATAGCCTCAGGGTTACGTGTACCCAAGCTCTCAATCATATTCTTCATTGTGAAGCCAGTATCAACAATATCCTCAACAATAACAACTGTTCTTCCAGCAAGGTCCTCATTAAGACCTATAACTTCTTTAATTTTACCTGTAGAAGTGGTACCCTGATAAGATGCCAGTTTCACGAAAGAAATTTCACAAGGGATAGTGATATTGCGAATCAAATCTGCCGCAAATATAAACGAACCGTTCAATACTGCCAGCAAGAGTGGATTTTTACCATCCATATCCTTGTTGATCTTATCAGCAACAACCTTAACACGTTGCTGAATCTCTGATTCAGGAATAAACGTTTTAAACGTTTTGTCCTTGATTTTAACAAAGTTCATAGTGCGAATTAAAATATTTTGTTGCAAAATTACTAAAAATATGTGGAACTATACCTACCGATTAGCATTAATTTTGTATTTTTGCAGCATTATGAAGATATTTAATAGTACTCAAATACATGAGTTGGACAATTATACTATAGAGCACGAGCCTATTTCCTCTATCGACCTTATGGAGAGAGCTGCTAAGGCTTTGACGCATGCTATCACAAATATCTGGACTACAAAAACACCGTTTGTGGTATTCGCTGGTCCAGGTAACAATGGCGGTGATGCACTTGCCGTAGCACGCATGATGGCAGAAAGCGGATATCAGGTGAGCGTTTATCTTTTTAATATACACAACCATTTGTCTGACGATTGCGAAAACAACAAGAAAAAGATTGCAGAATGTAAGCATATAAAGGCTTTTAATGAGATTAATCTAAATTTTGACCCTCCTCAGTTAGACGCTGAGACTGTGGTTATCGACGGATTATTCGGAAGCGGATTAAATAAGCCTCTTGCCGGTGGATTTTCATCATTGGTAAGATACATAAACCAAAGCAAGTCTAAAGTTATAAGCATAGATCTTCCGTCTGGACTAATGGCTGAAGACAACACATACAACATTAGACAAAACATCATACGTGCCAACATCACTTTCACGTTACAGCAACTTAAGCTTTGTATGCTTTTAGCCGACTGCCAGCAATATCTTGGTGAAGTAAAAGTACTGGACATAAGATTGTCTCATGAATATATTGGCAACACATGCTGTCAACACTATATATTAGAGGAAAACGATGTACGCACAAGGATTAAAGACCGTAACGACTTTGCTCATAAAGGCAATATGGGAACAGCTCTTCTTATTGCAGGATGTTATGGCATGGCGGGCGCAGCGGTACTTGCTTCAAAAGCATGCCTGAAATCAGGTGCGGGCAAGGTTGTGGTACATTCTCCTAAACGCAATTACGACATATTGCAGATTTCTATTCCTGAAGCTGTATTACAGTTAGATCAGGAAGAAACTATATATTCAGAGCCTGTTGACACCGATGATTTTGATGTATTGGGTATAGGTCCTGGCATTGGACAAAACGAGACTACTGCGATTGCTCTTATTGCACAGTTACGCCGTGCTCAATGTCCAGTAGTTGCAGATGCCGATGCTCTTAATATCCTAGGAAATCATAGGGCATGGATGCAGCAGTTGCCACAAGAAATAATTATGACACCGCACCCAAAAGAGTTTGATCGTATGGACGGTAATATAAGCAACGGATGTTATGAACGACTTTCTAAAGCAAGACGTTTAGCAGAACAGCTTCATGCCTTTATCATACTAAAGGGACACTATTCTGCACTTTGTCTGCCAGACGGAAACGTAATATTCAACCCTACTGGTAATTCGGGAATGGCTACTGCTGGTAGCGGAGACGTACTGACAGGAATTATAACAGGTCTTCTAGCACGAGGATACGCTAGAAAAGACGCTTGTATCGTTGGAATGTATCTACATGGATTGGCAGGTGACCTTGCGGCACGTGAATTAGGGAAAGAATGTCTTATAGCAAGTGATATTATCAAATATTTGCCTTTGGCATTTAAAAGAATAAATGACTAATATGAAAAAGATACTTATTTTTATATTATGTGCTATGGCTCTTAACGCCAATGCACAACAACCGGTAGAAGGAACTACGTATTTTCTTCCTAAGACTGCCGTGCAATTCAGAATACTGACAGAGAAGACTACATATAATCCAGGTGAACTGGCAGTATATGCCGAGAAATATATGAAGATGCAGAACACTGACGAAAGTCCGTCGGTCGCATATCGCATCCTTAGCACTACAAGCAACAGCTACGGCATACCGGATACGACAAAGCAACACACAGCTGTTGTTGATAAAAAGCACAGTATCATTCGCGTTAACAAATATGCCAATGGTATGCTACTGGCTATAAATGCAGAACCTAAAACGATAGAAGTTGTAAAGGACTTCAAGGCTGCTCCAAAACCAGCAGCTGTGAATCCACGTGATTTCATGAATGCCGACATACTCTCTGCTGGTTCAAAAGCAAAAATGGCAGAACTTATAGCACAGGATATTTATGATATTCGTGAAAGCCGCAATCAATTGTCACGTGGTGAAGCCGACTTCATGCCAAAAGACGGAGAGCAACTAAAGATTATGCTTGCCAACCTGAGTAAACAAGAAAAAGCTTTGATGCAAGTATTTGAAGGTACAATTGTAAAAGATACAGTAGAGGATGTTATAACTTTCATTCCTGAAAAAGAAGTAAACAAGCAGGTGTTATTCCGTTTCTCTAGTAAGTTAGGTCTGGTTGATTCTGATGATTTATCTGGACGTCCTATTTACATAAGTGTCACTGATCTACATAGTATTCCACCACTCAAACTTGATTTTGATGCAAAGAAGAGTAAAGACGATTGTGGTGTATACGTTAATCTACCAGGAAGTATACGTTTATCACTGTATGACGGTAACAAACAATACAAAAGCTTTGATATATATGCTGCACAATTCGGTCGCACGGAATCAATAAGCGGTGAACTCTTCGGAAAGAAAATCACCACCCACATTGTTCTTAATCCTGTTACAGGAAATGCAGACGAACTAAAAACAGAGCCTTTGGAATAAAATAAAATGGAGTTATCGGATAAATCTGGTAACTCCATTTTATTAAACATATCATTTCATCAGCGTCACGTTAACTCTGAATTCATAATTGAGATATATTTCTGCATATATAATGTTCGTGCATACGCGCGCACTTAGGGTTTTGAAAAATACAAGTGTCGAAATGTCAACGTAGTGAATATCAATATTTTATCGACGAATTTAACTAATTAAAGTGACGGTGACCCGACCGTCAAATATCGAGTTTTGCATGCGTTTCTATATAGAAACGGAAACGTTTGCACGTAGAAACGCAGACGTTTCTACGATGTTTTACCTTCTAAAGCATCGCAAAACGTAATGCATTTCTTCGTAAAACGGATTGCAAAACATCGCAAAACGCATCGAAATCCTTCGTAAAGCACAATGCAATATGAGGAAAATTTCACCCATATTTTACCGACGAATAACCGACACTTAATTCGACCCAAAAGAGTTCTAATAAGTTGAGAATCAATAGATAGACACTTCGACACTTGTTTTTACGAAAAACTCAGAGTGTGCGCATACATGCGCACGTGTATTACGATGTATAGCAACCCAGTAATTAAAACTTTGGCTAACAGGCTAACCTAAATCTGATTGCATGGACAATTTTTTTGCAGTATCTTTGCCGAGAATTCAGCGGAATTCGGCAGAATAGTTTAACAAGCTTGATAGTTCTGATTCTGTTTACTGTATCTATTTAAACATCCTCAGTCCCTCAGATACAGTCAACGGTTCTTTGAAAAATTTACTTAGATAACACATCCCATCGTTAAAACAACACAAGTTTACGTAGCTTGACGTTGCTAAATCCTGCAAGCTACATATAGTCCTCTGCCCTATGTTTATAAGCTTTCCCAAATATGCAGTAGCTTCGTAGCTAAATAACAAAAAAAGTAGATAATTTACCAATGGATTAGGTAAAATGCCTTTGCAAGAAAAAACATATCAGCAAATATGTATAGTACTATAATTACTAACTGGATATAAAAAAAATGGCTAAGAACTCAGTATGTAATGTTCTTAGTCACTTTTGTTTATTTTGTAATGACTTAAATGTAACAAACATTAGTCGTGTTTATTACATTTAATATTTACTTCTATTTTATTGGGAACAATCCATATAATTCAGCATCTATCTGATCTGTGATTGTTTGGAAGTCTTGTGGACGGTTTTCAAAATCAACATTGTCACCGTCTATTATTATCAGGTGTCCCTTATAACCCTTTATCCAATTCTCGTATCTATTATTAAGTCCTGTAAGATAATCTATACGGATGCTCTTCTCAAAATCTCTTCCACGCTTCTCTATATGACTAACAAGAGTAGGAATACTAGAACGGATATAAATCATTAAATCAGGTAAGTCTACAAGCGAAATCATAAGATCGAACAGATCAGAATAGTTAGCGAAGTCACGATCGCTCATCATTCCCATACCATGAAGATTAGGAGCAAATATGCAAGCATCCTCAAAAATAGTGCGGTCCTGAATGATAGTATCCTCACTCTTTGATATTTCAACAACTTCCTTAAAACGCTTATTAAGAAAATACACCTGAAGATTAAACGACCATCTGGTCATATCAGCATAGAAATCATCCAGATATGGATTATTGTCAACGGGTTCAAATCTAGGATTCCATCCAAATCTCTTGGCAAGCATTTTTGTAAGTGTAGTCTTGCCACTACCGATATTTCCAGCTATTGCTATATGCATAATAAAATAATTTTCAATTAATTAAAACAGTCCGAACAATGTTGCGTCAATCTTGTCTATTATCCCCGCAAAATCTTTTTTGTTGTTTTGATAATCAATATCGTCAACATCCACGACAAGCAGTTTTCCTTTATACTTATTATATATAAAGTCCTTGTATAGTTCATTTAAATTTTCAAGATACTCCAAAGGTATTTTCTGNTCATANTCGCGTCCNCGCTTTTGAATATTCTTCACCAAATGCGGNACACTNGATTTAAGATAAATCATCAGATCGGGATAGTCNAGAACCATNGTCATGGAATTAAAAAGNTCCATATAGGTATCAAAATCACGCTGATNCAGATTNCCCATCTTNTAATTNTTAGCNGTAAACACATATACNCCTTCATAAATAGACCTATCCTGAATAGTAGTNTTGACGGTTGCTTCCTTTTTCATATTNAGCAGNTCCTTGAACCGCTCTTTNAGAAAAAAGACTTCCATATTAAACGACCATCTTGGAATATTTTTATAATAGTCCTCAAGATATGGATTATAGTCTACTGCCTCATATTTAGGAGTCCAACCATAATATTTTGCCAGCAGTTCCGTGAGTGTAGTTTTACCGCTTCCGATGTTTCCAGCTATTGCTATATGCACGTTATTCAGATTTTTGGCTGCAAATTTAATAATTTTTATTTATAATGCCGAATATTAATAGCATAATATCAATCATTATTTTGCGCACCAAGCTTCTTTATCCTTCTTTCAAAATCCTCACGGTCACTAATAGCACTATTCTTCACGCGTGCTTTATAATTATAAATTGTATTTACCGAATAATGCAAGAACTCAGCAATCTTTGAGCTATCCTCGATGCCTACTCTTATCAATGCAAAGATACGAAGAGATACAGGCATGTGCCCATCATCTGTGAGCATAATTCTCTCCTCTGGAATAAGTAAAGCATTAAATTCCTCAACAAAAGTAGGGAACAAATGAAGAAAGGCATCATCAAAGTTTGTATATAATTCGTCAAGTTCCTTTTCCTTCAATGAGGTAGATCTTGTTTCCTTAAATAATTCTTCAAACTGTCTGTTCTTTACCCTCTTGTTCACCATTCTTCGAAAATCCTCTATCTTGTCTACATACAACGAGCAAAGTCCCATAAATCGTCCTATATACTCCTCTTTCACACGATTAGACTCACCTAGCTTTGCTATACTCGAAGCTAACTGCCTATTTAGTTCAGATAATTTTGAATTAATTTCATGTAACTGAGCATTCGAAAACTTTAGTTTTCTTCCTGTCAAAGCAAGTCGCTTACGCTGGCTGTTAACATAAAATACAGAAACAAGAAACATGAATGCCAGCAGAGCTGAAAATAAAGCTACCATTAACAACTGACTATTTTTATGTTCACTTTCCGTCTTATATTTCTTTGCTATTCTTGCTAACAAAGGAGATATCTGCCATCTTCTCTGGCGTGAATCATATACATTTGCACAATCGCTAGTAAAAGTTATATAATGATAGCTACGTTCTATATCTCCTAATTCCTCTAATTGATTTGCAATCTCCCACATAGAACCTTGGTCCATGACGCCATTACGTACATCAGCAAGCGCAGACTCGGCAATCCAATACATCATGTTTGCTGTATCGCGAACAGCTTTATATTCCAAATATCTGAACAGTGCCATCATAGCATATTTATGAGACCCTTTCTTAACATGATGCAGCCATTCTGTGTTCAGTTTCATGGATTCATGCATTCTACCTTCTGATATAAGTTTTAGTTCCAAAACTTGATACCTATAATTATCATGAACAGGGAGACATGTCAACAATTTATTTTGAAATTCAGTAGCCTTGTTATTATATATTGGTTTCATGGATTCCACACTTGTATAATATGCTAATTGATTATTCAGCATATACTGTGCCTGATAATACACAACAAGTCCACTTTTACTCAACTCATCAACATTTATCTGCAATAAAAATTTTTCAGCTTCATCATACAGACCTGTATTTGAGCAACAAAGAGAAAGTCTTGCCAAACATTCATTTACGTTATTTCTATTATTAATTAATACAGCAATATGGCGGCATCTTTCCAAATAATACATAGCCATTTTGTTTTCAAATGGTTTATATTCTTCATAAAGCTGATAACAGACAGCATATTTCAACGTGTTATCACTCGCTTTTTCCAGTTGCCTTTTTAATATGTTTATAACAGCTTTCTTTTTGGCTACATATTTATTTGCATGCACTATTTCATAATCTAGACAACTATATATTGAATCTAGATTACGGGATTGCGAAAATGCATTTATGCATATAAAAAACAGGATTAATGATAAAATATTCTTTCTCATGGAAAAATGTCTTCATGTCACGCTTGATGCAAATTAATATTGCAAAGATAGCCTTTTTATTAGCAAATACAAAATATTGAACATAAAAATCCCATCAAGACAATTGTCAAGATGGGATCAATCAATCTAATTAACCGTAAATAATGTACTCTTATTATTCAAACTACTTGTGCCAATCATCAAATCAAATTGTCCTGGTTCTAAAACTTCTTTGAGATTTACATCATAGAATTTCAACAAATCAGGAGTAATATCAAAGCTGACTTCTTTACTTTCGCCAGCCTTCAGATGTATCTTTTTAAAACCTTTTAGTTCTCTGACAGGGCGAGAAATACTTGCCACCTTGTCGTGTATATATAATTGTACGATTTCATCGCCATCCCTGTTGCCCGTGTTGGTAACTGTAATAGTAGCCTTAATACTTCCGTCACGTGTCATTTCGTTTGAACTTAAACGAATATCACTGTATGAAAAAGTTGTATAACTCAAACCATATCCGAATGGATATAGAGCATCATTGCGAACATCAAGATAATTGCTTGCATATTTTGCAAAATTCTTTGAGTTCTCTGCTACAGGGCGACCTGTTGGTAGATGATTATAATATAGCGGTTCTTGTCCCGTAGCCTGTGGCATACTTACGGTGAGTTTTCCGCTAGGATTAACATCACCATATAACACATCGCATATTGCACTTGCAGTTTCAGAACCTCCAAACCATACATTCATTATTGCATTCACATTCTCACTCTCCCATTTCATTTCAGTGGCGCGCCCTGAGAAATTTAGTAAGACAACAGGTTTGCCTGTAGCAACAAGTTCTTTAAGTAAATTCTTCTGAACGTCTGGCAAAGACAAATCAGTTCTACTTGCACATTCGCCACTCATCTCCGCTGTTTCACCAAGCGCAGCTACAATAACATCAGCATTCTTAGCGGCTTCGAGAGCCTCTTTCAAAGCTGCGGCATCATCAACACGCTTTATTGATTTTCCAAATTCACCAGCTTTCTGTGTAGCCTCATCAGCATACACATTAGAGCCCTGAGCATAATAATCAGGTTTCATGATTTCACGCAATGTACTATACCTATCAGGAGTATAAGCTACGCACCACGTTCCAGCCATATTAATACGTGAATCAGCAAGCGGACCAATAAGTGCTACTTTCTGGCTGTGCTTTATTGGAAGAACATTATCTTTATTTTTCAACAACACAAAAGTCTCAGCTGCAATTTTTCTAGCTTCATCTCTATTCTGTTGAGTAAAGATTTCTTTCTTTCTACGCTTGCTATCCAAATATTTATATGGATCTTGAAACAAACCAAGTTTATATTTTGCCTCAAGAACTCTGCGGCATGCAGTATCAACATCTGAAACAGAAACGGAACCATCATTCACGCTTTGTTCTAAAGTTTTTATAAACCCTTGTGAACACATATCCATATCAGTGCCTGCCTTGAGAGCCATGGCCGAGTTGCTCTTCAAATCACCTAAACCATGAGCTTCCATTTCACCAATAGAACCGTAATCGGTAACAACAAAACCGTTAAACTTCCACTGCTTGCGCAATACATCATTAAGCAACCAACTGCTTGCTGTAGCAGGAATACCGTCAATAAGATTGAAAGACGACATCACACTACCTACTCCAGCCTCAACGGCAGCCTTGTATGGAGGCAAATACTGATTATACATGCGAACCTTACTCATATCAACAGTATTATATTCTTTTCCTGACTCAACGGCTCCATAAAGAGCAAAATGTTTAAGGCAAGCCATCATGTTATAGTTCTTGCTATAATCACCCTGATATCCACGAACCATCGTTTCAGCAATACGAGAACCTAGATATGGATCTTCGCCAGCACCCTCAGAAACACGGCCCCAACGTTGGTCGAGAGCAATATCTACCATTGGAGAATATGTCCAATTTATACCATCAGCGCTTGCTTCCATAGCTGAAATTTGGGCACAACGCTCAATAGCCTGAAGATCCCAACTAGCAGAAAGAGCAAGCGGAATAGGAAAAATTGTTTCATATCCGTGAACAACATCCATTCCTACAATAAGTGGAATACCATGTTTTGTCTTCTTAACAGCTATATCCTGAAGGGTGCGAATCTTATCCACACCCTTAACATTAAACACACCACCTATAGAACCATCAGCGACTCCACTGCCAACCTTGGTGTCCATCGCACCACCTGTAGTGATGTCACCTGCAACCATAAGATTCAACTGACCTATTTTTTCACGTAAAGTCATTTTTGACATCAAGCCATCAATGAACTTATTCATCTGGTCGGTCTGTGCTCCCACATTAATTGCAAGAAGAGACATAGCCAGAATTACTATTGTTTTCTTATTCATATTCTAATAAGCATTTATTACTTTTGAAATACACGCAAATAATCAACTTTCATTGTAGTTGGCAAAGCTGTTTCATCAACACCTTTATAACCACCCCAGGCACCACCCCAAGCGAGATTTAATATTGGATAAAACTCTGTATTAAAAGGCCATCCCTCTTTTGTACCATCATTATCGTATTTCAATATCTGCACACCATCAACCATAAAACTAATAAATTCTGGAGTCCATTCACAACCATATACATGATATTCTGATTCAGCAGAATCTACAAGTTTGCTTGCATGCTCAATAGCGGTATTATTATTGTTGTATTTTGTGCAATGTATAGTTGAAGAAACAATATTTGCATCAACTCCTACTTCTTCCATAATATCTATTTCTCCACATCCAGGCCAAGGATTTGTAGTAAAATTGTTATTAGAAGGCATCATCCAAAAAGCTGGCCATGTGCCTTTGCCTTTTGGCAACTTTATCCTAGCCTCAAAATATCCATATCTCCAGCCTGTACCAGCTTTTGCATATACTCTACCGGAATATATTTTTCCGTCGCTACCCTTATAGCAATTTATATTCAACTTACCATCTGATAGATTTGTAACGCTATTGCTATTTATATAGTTCTGTAATTCATTGTTTACCCAACCAGATGGCTGTGATTCATGAGTCCAATCATTATTCAACGTCGTACCATCATTAAATTCATCATGCCAAACCAGCTTATAACCTGCAGGAATTGTAACATTATCATCTGATGCACTTTCCTGAGATACATTAATTGTCAAACTGCCAGTTCCATCACCTTCATAAACGACCACTTTTGCTGTACGTGAAATCAGATTTTGATTGGCTATAGCTGTTATCGTAAGCTCTCCGTTACTACCCTTCGTTGCCGTGAGCCAGTTAGCTGAAGACGAAACTGTCCAATTAGTATTTCCTGTAATGACAACATTCTTTGATTCACCCTTTGACACAAGTTCCAAGTTGTTGACAGACGCCTTTAATGGAGCAGCTTGAGTCACAGGAATTGTATAACGAGCAGTCCCTGACTTTACAACGATCTCGCCAGTACGTGAATCTGTAGTAGTATTGTCATTCACCACAACAGCAACAGTTCCTGTTTTTGAATTAGAACCAGTTATACTGACTGTCATCCAATCAGAAGGAGATGCGTAAGCAGTCCACTCTCCACGCGAGCAAGTCACATCAATATTATAAGTCTTGCTATAAGCAGAAGCTGAAATATGGTCAATACTACAAGTAATATTTGTTTCATTAACTGTGTCACCTCCATTATCACTGCTACATGATATAAAAGGAATAACCGCCAACAGAAGAGTCAAAAGTTTTATAGAATGCTTCATTTGTATAATTTGTTATAATTGTAAAACTTTAAAAGGAAAGACGAGGATGAAGCCAAACATCCTCTGTCTTTCCATATTTCATATTAATTATTTCGGATTATGTTTCTGAACAATGATGTTACTGATTTTCAGAACAGCATTTGCAGGAGCTCCACCAAAGTCAAAAACTATCTTACCTTGATCAAAATCAAACTTTGATATTCGTTTAGCGAAACGAACAAGGTTATCACCTTTCTTCAAACTAATCGTTCCATTATAGAATGCGGTAGTAGGATCATCTTTTACATCAGGATCCTTATTAACTTTGAAAGTCATTCTTTGTATGTCCTGACTAGCATTGATCGTGAAACTATAGTCATAGTTATTATCCTTTGCGATTGAAATTGGAACCTCTTTTATCGCACATTGACCTTTCCATTCTGCATTTGTTGCATAAGGAACAGTTATTGTATAGACTCCGTCAGCATAAGCTAATCCAGGATCAGCAGTCTGCGTCCAAGCATCGTTATCAGACCAGAAGAATGTCATCTTACCAGCAGTATTAGATGACTTAGCTAGATTTAAATCTGAGTTTACACCACACCAGTTAATCTTATCTGGGTCAAAGGATGTTTCTACTGCTTCATCAGCACCATTTATCAATATGATTTGCCATGCAATAGTACCTGGTACATCATAAATCAAAGTCATTTTCTTACTAGTCAAACTTGAAATTTTAAATGTTTCAGGACCAGTCATCATCATTTGATCCGCCATATATGGGAATAGTGTTTTGGCAGGTAAGGTTATTGTAACCATACCAGCGGCATCATCATATCCCAAAGAATACTTTGCGTTAGTATTAATATCTGGGAAAGTAGTAGCTACAACATCATAATCTGAACTTGAACTTATACCAAATGCAGTGACACCATGATTACAGAATGTCTTTCCATCAACACCGGCACTATAAGTATACGCATTACTATTGCCAAAAGTAATACGATCATCATAAACACCATTAGCTGATTTCTCATCTGGTGTTGCTTTCCACCATCCAGTACCGTCTGTACCAGAGGCTCCGCATGCAAGATGAGCAGCATCCTTACTTGAGACACGCCATTCTTTAGTTCCACCTGCAGTAAGGTTAGCAAGAGTTGGAGCAAAGTCGTAACGTGTTGAATCTACCTTGAATGTGCCTTTGACAACGCCATCACTAAATCCATTTTTGTTTCCAAGCTGCAATGTATAACTATAAGTACCAGCCAAAATATATTTTTTCTCATAGCCATTTACGGTAGTCTTAACATCAGGAGGCCCCTGTATATTCCAAATAGGATAACAACCTTTGTTATTTAATTGGAATGTCACATTATTTGTCGACTGATTTACAGCTACAGTATAGTCGGCATCTGATATTGAAGGTATACCGTCGGCATTAGCGCCATCAAAGGTTTCTGGGGAACAAGCAGTAAAGAGCAGTCCCAAAAACATGAAGCTTGTCAGATATTTAAAAATATTTTTCATATTCTTTCCTCTTTTTGATTAATATTTGTTCTGAACCAAAGCTGGGTCGGTATCCAATTCACCCTGTGCGATAGGAATATACTTTTTGCTTTCAGTCCAACTATTCGTGCGATAACCATATTTATCAGGAGTCAAAACCTTTGCTGCTTCACCTGTACGAACAAGATCCCAATAACGTTTGCCCTCACCGATAAATTCAAGATGACGCTCTTTCAAAACATCGTCAAGAGTAGCCTTACTCAATTCTCCAAGTCCAGCTCTAGTATGTACTTGATTAAGCCAAGTCTTTGCATCTCCTGTTTCAGAGCCACCTGTTCTAAGTGATAGTTCAGCAGCATCAAGCAATGTCTCTGCATAACGATAGTAACGATAATTGTTATTATAGTTCAGATTCTTTGATGTAGGACAATTTGCATTGTTTGCATCAAAAGGACGATACTTTGCTAACCAAAGATGCGTATCCTGATAACGGGCTGTATAGTCTTTGCCTGTAAGATCCCAGACTGTAGCACTACGTCGGGTATCATTGTCGTTATATAGTGCATAAGTCTCTAGACGTACAGGAAGGAATCCCCAACCGTCCTGCCCCTTTGACCAACCGTCACCGCCTGACCAGCTATTAGGACTTATAAGTGTAGGAAGAACAGTTCCGCCAATAGCTAAAGGAGAGCCCCAGTCACGTTCAGAAATAGATTCTTCATAATTGATTTCAAATATTGACTCATCACACCATTCACCACTTTCGGCCCAGATATCAGCGAATTTAGGATTGAGCTGATACTTCTTACTGCCGATTATTTCATTAAGATAAGTCAAGGCTGTAGCATAACGTGATTGATCATTCTGATACATTACCATTTCAGCATACATCATAATTGCAAAAGCCTTTGTTACACGACCATAATCTGCAGTTTTAGACATTTTCATTGGCAAATCACCATTCTTTAGAATGTCTTCCAACTCTACAATAAGTTGACTGTAAACATCATCAGCTTTCAACTGAGGAGCTTTATAAGGAGCTTCCATATTGGTAAGATAGAAAGGAATATTTCCAAAGTAGTGCCACAACATGTTGTAATAGAATACGCGCAGTGTACGGGCTTGCATCTCATACCATTTTTTATTGGTATCAGTAAGATTTCCAGCTGCATAGCCTAAATATTTAATAACGTCATTACAACGTTTAATACCAGAATAGTCAACAGTCCAAAGTGAACTTAGAGTATTATTGGCATCACCTTCATAGTTAAAAAGTTTGTGCCAATTCTGCATATCACTAATATTACTACCACCAACCCAGAAATCATCACCCAAAATCTCAGCATCGATATTCAGGGCATTATATTGTCCAAGTCCCCAATCTGGCCAATGCATAGGATCATAAGCAGCTACGACAGCTTCTTGAATATGGGCATCTGTTGTATAATATTCTTCCAAAGGTTCGCCTGCAGGATTCTCTACATCGAGAAAACTATCGTTGCAACTGGTCGTAAGCATTACCGAAACGCCCAGTAAACCTAAAAATATTAATTTATTTTTTTTCATAATTGTAGTCTTGATTAAGATTTAGAACGTTACATTTACACCAATAGTCCAGGTACGTGCCTGCGGATAAATACCACGGTCTATACCAAGAGAAGTTCCACCTGAAGAGATTTCAGGATCAAAGCCCCAATATTTTGTCCATGTAACAAGATTCTCNGCCATTACGTAGAAACGAATGCGATCAATAAAGAATTTCTTNGTTATCATACTTGGTATTGTATAACCTAAAGATATGTTCTTTATGCGGAAATAAGATCCATCATGTACATAAAGGTCTGACACTACCCAGTTATTTGTATCACCAAGGACCAAACGAGGATACTTGTTTGATGTACCTTCACCTGTCCAACGCTGCAGCATCCATGAAGGATAGTTACCAGAGTAGATATCAGAACGATATGTAGCATCAAATACGTCGGCACCACTTACACCTTGAACAAATATATTAAAATCAAAATTTTTCCAAGCTGCATCAAACTTCAAACCAAATGTCCAATCAGGAGTACCATTACCAATGTTTGTACGGTCATCAGATGTTATCTGACCATCACCATTTACATCAACAAAGCGCACATCACCAGGAACAGCCTTAGGTTGAATCATTCCACCCTTTGAATTTGTATAAGCCTTTACATCTGCCATATTTTGGAATATTCCAGCGGTCTTATAACCAAAGAAATAAGGGAAAGGTAGACCATTAGATCCACGTGTTCCACCACCAGAAATACCTTGGAAGCTATCAAGGTCTATGTAACCTGTACTATTACCAAGATTTGTCAATTCATTATGAAGATAAGTTGCGTTACCTTTGATTCCAAATTGTGCATCTGCGACATGCCATTTGTAACCAAGTTCAAATTCAACACCCTTGTTTGTCATATCACCGACATTAGCAAGAGGAGCTGTCTCACCAACATAACTTGGTATTGGACGAGCAATGATCATTCCATTTGTTTTCTTTACATAATAGTCTGCAGAGAAAGTAAGTGCATTATCAAGGAATCCTAAGTCAATACCAATATCAGTCTGTTCGCTTTCCTCCCATTTCAAATCAGGGTTAGGAAGTCTAGTTGCCTTTGAACCATTTGTTTTCTGTGCAATCTGACCGAATAGGTAGTTATTGCCCATTGCAGTAAGTGATGTATAACCAAAATCAGGTATGTTATCATTACCATTCTTACCCCAACTGAAACGAACCTTAAGATTTGATAACCAATCTTTAGTTACTTTCATGAAATCTTCATTCATGATATTCCATCCAACAGAGAAAGAAGGGAATGTACCATATTTATGATTAGAACCAAAACGACTTGAACCATCACGACGAATAGTTACCTGAGCCATATATTTCTCGTCATAGTTGTAACTCAAACGACCAAATAAAGAAGAAATTCTGTGCTCTGTATTGAAACCACCATAAACACCATACTGAACTGTTCCACCAGTAATACTACCAGCATCATCCTTTGAGAGAACCAATGATCCTGTAGCGTAATCAATAGAAGGCTTATTTACATTTACCAAATTCCAGCGATTACCACCAATATAATCACCTTTATACTTCAAAGCTGACTGACCAAGAACTACACCAATAGTATGCTTACCAATAGTTTTATCCCATGTCAAAGTATTTTCTACCTGCCATGTTGTGCTCTTGTTAGAGGCAGCACTCGCACTTGTATGAGTTGCATTGTTGTTTCCTGAAAGATAATACAATGATGTTGTTGCACCATTATTTCCCCAGAAAGCTAAATCTGCACTATATGTAAAATGGTATTTAATATTATCCCATATACCTAAGTCAACAGAGAACTTTGGAACAAATTTATGACTCCAGTAACGAGTAGGATTTACCTGCATCATGGCTAGAGGATTGTTCATTTCCTGATAAGTTCCGAAATAACCGACAACAGTATAAGGATTTCCTTCAGGATCTCTTGCTAAATCATATGCAGAATACTTGTCGATCATTGATGTAGCAACAGAACCAAGGGCAACTGGCGACATAAGTGGTGACATATACAATGCAGAACCAAGTACTGAGCCAAATTCTGAGTTAGTTGATATGCCAGTGCTATGTGTACGCATGTATGACATATTTACATTAAGAGTCAAAGTATTAAGATAGTCACGCTGCTTTGTTGCGTCAATAAGTTTATACTGTGTATTGCTACGCAATGTAAGACGATCATAATTTGACTGTCCGTAATTTCCGCCAATGATACCATCCTGTGAATAATAACCAGCTGACAAATAATAGTTGACAGCATCAGAAGCTCCACTAATTGAAACGTCATGATTCACAACAGGAGCATTATCATTAAATACAAGGTCTTGCCAATCAGTTCCATTACCAGTAATGGCATTACCGTTTGTATCTGATAACTTATAAGGATCTGCATATGGAGCAGCTTGTCCGGCATTGGTATACTTTTCATTCTGCAATATAGCATAATCTGTAGCATTTACTACATCACGATGTTTCCAAGCACTTTGCCAACCATAAGAGAAATTATAGTTAATCTGTGCCTTACCAACTTTTCCTTTCTTTGTTGTCACCAAAACAACACCATTGGCAGCACGTGCACCATAGATAGCACCAGATGCAGCATCTTTCAATACTTCGATACTCTCAATATCATTAGGATTAACGAAATCAAGACCACCTTCAATAGGCATACCATCTACAATGTAAAGAGGGTCAGAGTTATTTATAGTACCTGTACCGCGAATACGGATACGTGAGGCTTCACCAGGCTGACCAGATGAAGATGTTACATTTACACCAGCAGCAAGTCCTTTCAAGGCATTGTCCATACGAACAGGAGCCGTATTGGCAAGATCAGAAGCTGAGACCTTAGCAATAGCTGCTGTAACGACACTCTTTTTCTGAACGCCATAACCAACAACAACTACTTCATCCAATGATGCAGAGCTTTCTTTTAATACAATGTGAAGATTGTCCGCTACTTTAACACGCTGCGTATCATATCCTATATAAGATATGACTAGTGTCGAACCTGGTGCTACGGAAACCTTGAAATTTCCGTCAATGTCAGTAACTGAACCCTGTGAGGTTCCCTGCTGAACAACCGATGCACCAATGATAGGCTCACCTTGACCGTCAACGACTGTACCAGAATAAAGCTTATTCTGAGCAAACGACATCGTTGATACAAGTAAAGCCACAAACAAGAGTAATAGTCTAGATTGTTTCATGCTTAAAACTTTTGATTAACAATTTTAAATATTAGTTATTAGTTATTTTCAACTATGCAAATATAGAACAAATTTGAAAACTACGTACTTTTCAAAAACACAAAAGTGGATAAAAATAAAGGCGTTTTAAAATTAAAACGCTAATAATCAATATGTTACGTTGTTAAAAAAGTCTTATAAAAGTGGATAGGATATAGAAACAAAAATAGCTAAAAAAGCATGTTTTCCTCTGTGTGCGGTAACAGTTTTTAAAACAAAAGATATCATTTCTTTCATTTTTATGCTGCAAAAAGAAACAATAAGTGCACAACTGAAGTTTTAATATAGCACACCATTTATTTTCGTGGCTTTAATGAGTTATATTAAATTCATTAGACTAGTTAAAGTAGAGTGTAAGTATTATATTGAGTGATGAATGGCTAATCATTCAACGATTTCAAATAACGTTCAGCTTGTTTTATACCTCCGCATTTCTTAAGTAATGAAACTATATAATCATAATCATTTATATGTGGATTACGTTCCATGAATATGCGTGCAGCCCTGTCCATAAGTTTCGCATTCATCAGTTTCACATTAACCATTTTGTTTCCTTCCACCCTACCAAGCTGAATCATAATAGTAGTACTAATCATGTCTAGAATCAATTTTTGAGAAGTACCACCCTTCATACGGGTACTTCCTGTAACAAATTCAGGACCAGTAATAACCTCAACAGGGAAATCAACCTCGTGAGAAATTATACTATCCACATTATTAACAATACAACCTGTGGATATACCGTGACTGCGGCACCATTTCAATGTAGACAATACGAAAGGAGTAGTACCACTTGCAGAAAAACCGACAACAATATCATCGTCCGTGGCACCTCGCTCAACAAGTTGCTGCCAACCATTATCAAGATCATCCTCACGTGACTCGCGAGTCTGCGTAAGGTCCTTTATCCCACCGGGAAAAATAGCTTGAATCTGACGTCCATCTGTGCCAAAGGTGTTTTGCACTTCAATTGTATCAAGGGTGGCAAGTCGTCCACCAGTGCCGCAACCACAATAAAACAGTCTGCCTCCCAACTTTATGCGAGAAAGGATCTCTTTAATCAGAGTGTTTATCTGTGGTAATGCCTTGTTTATAGCCATAGGAACAGACATGTTCTCATGGTTTATATCGGCGGTAATCTCCTCTATGGTCTTCTTCTCAAGATGATCATAATTAGATGAAAGTTCTGTTAATCGTGTTTCCATAAGGCAAATATAATAAAAAAAGCGGAAACATTACTGTTTCCGCTATATTTTTATTGACCTATATTTAAGTCAAAGAGTTGCTTACTGAGCAAGTTTGTTATCAGATGCCAATACATCAACAATCTTGTGCTTGTACATCTTCTCCATCTCGTCACGAGCTGGACCACAGAACTTACGTGGATCGAACTCACCTGGCTTGTCTGCAAATACCTTACGAACTGCAGCAGTGAAAGCAAGACGAGAGTCAGAATCGATGTTAATCTTGCAAACTGCGCTCTTAGAAGCCTTACGAAGCTGCTCCTCAGGAATACCTACAGCGTCTGGCAACTTACCACCATTTTCATTGATCATGTCAACATACTCCTGTGGTACAGAAGAAGAACCATGAAGAACGATTGGGAAACCTGGCAACTTATCCATTACAGCATCGAGAACGTCGAATGCCAATGGAGGAGGAACCAACTTACCTGTCTTAGGGTCACGTGTGCACTGCTCTGGCTTGAACTTGTAAGCACCATGTGAAGTACCAATAGAAATTGCCAAAGAGTCAACGCCTGTACGTGTAGCGAAGTCGATAACTTCCTCTGGTTTTGTATAATGAGAAACCTCAGCAACTACGTCATCCTCAACACCAGCAAGGACACCAAGTTCGCCTTCTACACTTACATCAAACTGATGAGCATAGTCAACAACCTTCTTTGTCAAGGCAACATTCTCCTCATAAGGAAGAGAAGAACCATCGATCATTACAGAAGAGAAACCGAAGTCTACACAACTCTTGCAAATCTCGAAGCTATCTCCGTGGTCAAGGTGAAGAACGATCTCAGGATGAGCACAACCAAGTTCTTTTGCATACTCTACAGCACCCTGTGCCATATAGCGAAGAAGAGTCTGGTTTGCATAGTTACGGGCACCCTTAGAAACCTGAAGGATAACCGGTGACTTGAGCTCTGAAGAAGCCTTAATGATAGCTTGGAGCTGCTCCATGTTATTGAAGTTAAATGCTGGAATAGCATAACCGCCATCAATGGCTCTCTTAAACATCTCGCGAGTATTTACGAGACCTAAATCTTTGTAACTAACTGCCATAATTTTATTATATTTAAAAAATAATCTATTTAAAATCTTTTGTGACTGCAAATTTAACATTTTCTTTTGATGGTACAAAATGTTCACATGCTTTTTACCATTACAAAGAGGTTAAAAAAATTAATATTGTTTTAAATCAAGTTCATCAAATATTGTTTTGTAAAACAGAGGTTACAAAAAAGGAGATGCCTTTTTGCAAGAAACAGCCACTATTAATTATAATTTTCAAGACTTAAATTTATTCCATATTGGATTACGACGCAACATCGTTCCATTCTTCCTTGTAAGTTCAGAAGCGAACAACAAAACGATGATATAACCGAATAACGGGATAATGAACGGAATAACCAAATTGGTATTATCAGCGACAATTCCCATAAGCAAGAATCCGCAACCACCAATAGGAGTCATCATAAGCAGAGAGGATGCACTCATCTTTAGATTTCCTAATCCACTAAGTGCAAGCGAGAATATTGTAGGGAACATTATTGCCTCAAAAAGATAATTGCACACAATAGCGACCATAGACAATTTACCAAGGTCAAACAGCACAAATATCATACACAANACACTTCCTGCAGCACATACAAGTAGCATAATCTCTGCAGGAACACGACGCATAATCCAGCTACCCAAAAAACGTCCAATCATAAAGAATGCCAAAGCTACAGTAAGTACAATACTTGCTATATTATCATCCATCCAACCTTGACCTGTAACAAAGTTTATGAAGTAACTGTTTATCGATATTTCAGCTACCTCATAAGCTAACAAGGCGAAAAGTCCAAACACAAACATTGGATGATGACGGAAAAGTTTCATTATACGTGTACCACGACTACGATCTTCGTCTGTTTCCTCATGCTTTACTTCTGGCAATTCTACTCGCGAAAATACGATGGCAATAATAAGCACCAATATTCCCAGTATTGTATAGGGTAAGACAACATCACCGCCTTCAGATGTTCCATTGAAAAAGAACTGACCGATTGCAAAAGTAGCAAAAAGACTTCCAAGACCATTAAAAGACTGTGAAAAATTCAATCTGCTTGTTGCAGTTTCTTTGTCTCCCAATTCAGTAACGTATGGATTTGCCGATGTTTCCAAGAATACCAACCCACAACCGATAATAAACAACGCTATCAGGTATGCGAAAAAAGTACCCATCGCAGCACACGGTATAAACATCAAAGCACCAATTCCAAACAGCAGAAGTCCTATTACTACACCGAGCCTATAACCATTACGGTTGATAAACCACCCAGCAGGTATCGCCATAAGGAAATATCCAAAATAAGTTGTCACCTGTATCAATGAAGACTGGGTGATGCTGATATCAAGTGAATTCTGAAAATGCTTATTTAATACATCCAAAATAGCCCTCGCAAATCCCCAAAGAAAGAATAAGGATGTTATAAGAACGAATGGTATAAAATACTGTTTACTTGTTAATTTTGTCTTTGCCATAAAATGCTATATATATTATTATATTTTTTATTTATTAATATTATTCTGCGAAGTCAACATTTCCGCCATCAGCATACATTCCTATGACAACTCCTGTGAATCCTCCAGCGACCTCAGAACTAAGAAGACTACAATTTAATTCTCCGAGCGACTTATAAGATGTTCCGTCATCGCTATATTCAAACTTATACATTTTGTCATTATATGAGATGCGAAGATTCATCCATTCAGACCATATCTTATCTGATTTTACTATATAATCAATATTTTTAAGTTTGCAACGAAGAGATACATGACCATCTTTGACAAACAAATCATAATGTCCGTCATTTATCTGATATACAGACAAGCCTCCTTCGGCACTACCTTTTGGATGAACACGAAATTCAACACTTCCACATACCTGTTCCTGTCGTTTCCCAACAAACGTAGGCTGATTATTTTCAGATAAGCTACCATGTCCTTTAAGCACAATTTTATTGCCATTGAAAACATAGTTTTCTGAGATTGGATTCTGTATATGTATATACTCAGGTCCTAAATCAGAACGATTAAAATCAAGAGGCTGAGCATGGGGCATCTTATGCTCTTTAAGAGTTACTGCATTCATCAATGTGTCTATAGGATTTCCTCCATTTATCACTGGCCACTCTCCTGTCTTCCACTCCACCGGAGCAAGGCAAGTCTCACGACCTAAATGATGATAACTTCCACCAAAATTACGGTAAGCTAGGAATACAAGCCACCAGCGACCATCATTCGACTGAACAAAATCACCATGTCCTGTACCTTGAATCTGCATATTCTGNCCTTTTCTACTACAGTTNGTCAATATCGGATTAGCTGGATTGCTCTCATAAGGTCCANAGATATCACGACTGCGAGCNATNGTAAGATGATGCGCCAATTCCGTTCCACCCTCAGAAATCAAAAGATAGTAATAACCATCTTTCTTGTATATATGAGGACCTTCAGGATATCTACCACCATCCCCCTGCCAAAGCATACGGCTCTTCGATAACTGCTTTCCAGTCTTGATATCTATTTCGCTAAGCCATACTGCATCACCAGGATTGGAGCACATATAAACTTTGCCATTTTCAAAATATAAAGAAGGGTCAATACCTTGTTGAGACAACCAAACAGGTTCACTCCAAGGTCCTGCTGGATTCGTTGCTGTAACAAGAAAGTTACCACCATTACCAACATTGGTAGTAATCATATAATATATTCCATTATTATATCTTATCGTTGGCGCATATATCCCCAACCACGATGAAGCTCCTTTCAATGGAAGTTGCGAATCACGTGTCAATACGTTTCCAATCTGTTCCCAATTTATCAAGTCATTACTATGAAAGACAGGAACACCGGGAAAATACTGAAAAGACGAATTAACCAAATAGAAATCATTTCCTACCCTGCACACACTTGGATCTGGATGATAACCGGGTATAATCGGATTACGATAACCTTGTGCGAAACTGCTCTCTGAAATAATCATCAACAAGAGCAGACTTAGTATTTTCTTCATCGTGTTATTTAAATTTCAACATATAGATAGTACGAGATGCAACTAGATATGTCAAGTAAATCTATATCTCATGCAAAGATAAAACAAGATGCGGGAAAAACAAAATATAAGATAAAGTTTTCTCTAATTTTATTCTAATATCATCAACACAAATCAAAAAACACGCATTATTGCTACATAAATATAGTTTTTAGGGCATAAAAAAAGGAGTACCGCTGTACTCCGACCTTGTTAACCTTAAATCTAATACTATGAAAAACATGGTGCAAATATATTCAGATTTACATTAAAATCCAAACATCGCACATTATATAGTGTTACTTTTACAATTTATTAAAACTTTTATTGGTGTTTTTAAGACAATTAAAGCATAAGGCATAAAAAAAGGGGCTCCGCTGAGTCCCAACCTTTGTTAACCTTAAATCTAATACCATGAAAAACATGGTGCAAAGGTATAACAGTTTTATTCAAAAGCCAAATAAACCTGAGCTGATTTTGTTGACCATATTATTTTTTTGATTTACATCAACCAAACGTTTGAATAACCTTTTTTTATTTAATATATTATGATTCGGGTATTACCACTGCACCTTCCTGCTTCTTACCATCCATCATTATCTTCAAAGGTTTATCAAACTTTACGTGACGTACATAATCCGTTTCTTCTATTGCCGGCATAGCATCAAGAACATCCTTACGTATAAAGCCTCCGCATTCGGAATTGCAGTCTATCGTAAAATAGCCTACACCAAAAGAGGTTAGGTTCTGGAAAAAATGTGTTCCCTGACTAGGATCTACATGATAGTTTTTTAAGGCGAGTTCAACTATTATACGTGCAGCAGATATATGCGGCCATTTCACAGGAACTCCAAGATAATGATCACTTGATCCCCAACGTCCAGGTCCGATAAGCACATAGTTTTTACCTTCTGCAAGAAATTTTCTGTTTATTCTTTCTATATCATCTGCTACATAATAATTATTCATCGCCGAAAAATTATCATCGTATTTCACGTAGACAACATCAAGAACATCATCACTTACGCCATGTCCCAATGAGTTATGTGAACGTAACAGACAGCTGTCATCAGGAGTTTTCGTAATATCAGTTTCTAACACACCCTTTGTTTCCACAATAGGACGAATCTGTAACAAATAAAACTCACCCGTTTTGTCTTCATTTATATTGCATGCGAATTCTATCTCAATAGGACGACGCATCGCACCAGAACCATACTTCATAGACAATTGCAATATCTCTGGCAAAGGAAAAACATCCTGTTGAAGCACACCGGCAAACGATATAATCTTGCGTCCACCCTCATACAAACCGTCATTAATAATCTGATCGTAGGGATCAAAAGTAGAAACAATATAATTTAGAGATTTATCATGCTCGGCATCTTTTACTTTCAATTTCAGAATATTAAATCCATCATCAACCTTGAAGTCACTTCCGATATCAGACATATCCAACGCATAGAATTGGGTCTGAGTTTCGCGTAAAGCAATTTCAACTTCACTCATCTGCATCACTTGATCGGGATGATAAGGAGAGACCCGCAACGTCTGTCCACCATCAACAATATATTTTCCAAGTCCCAAAGCTAAAGAAGCAATACCCTCTTCAGCAGTTTCATTCCCTACTGGATAATAGTTGATTGAACGCAACACACCACTGATGTTTGGATAGAAATGATTGCCATATTGATGACCGACAACCTCCTGCAAGATCACAGCCATTTTCTCTTGATCGATAACATTACTCGTGGCTGTCATATATGCTTTTGAATCACGATAGTACACAGAAGCATATACACTTTTTATTGCAGCAGCAAGCATCTGTAACATCATGTACTTATCCGCCGTATTTGGTATCATATAAGTATTGTATATACCGGCAAAAGGCTGATAGTGACTATCTTCAAGCAAACTAGACGACCTCACTGCGATAGGACTTTTCGTTGCATCGAAGAACGTAAAGAAATCTGCTATCAACGAATCGGGAAGCTGTGCTCTAAGGAAATGCTTTAATATCTCATCATCAGGTGCATCACTAAGTGCTATTTGATAAAGATTGTTTTGTTCCATAAACTGGTCAAAGACATCAGTGCAAAGAACTACCGTTTTTGGAATCTGCACTGATGCACCTTGATATTGGTTGAATTCAGGATGCATCTTTATAACATTATCTAGGAACGCCAAGCCACGTCCTTTACCTCCTAAAGAACCTTCACCGATACGTGCAAAATGTGCATAACGGTCATATTTCATTCTGTCGAATACAGCAACAACTCCAATATTTTTCATGTGACGATACTTTACTATAGCATCAAAAATTATCTGTCTATGAGCATTTACATCCTGCAATTTATGCCAAGTGACATTTTTAAGAAACTGCGACACAGGGAATATAGCACGGGCACTAAGCCAGCGGCTCATGTGGTTACGGCTCACATGATAAAGCATTGAAGCATTTGGTATCTTAAAAATATTATCTTGCAATTCCTTTAATGATCTTATCCTCATTACTTCTTCATGAGTAGTTGGATCACGAAAGATGAAATCACCAAACCCCATGTGCTCTTCCATTATTCGACGCAAGTCAAGACTCATTGTCTTGGAATTTTTGTCAACGAAACGAAAGCACTCAGCTTCTGCTTTTACACGGTATTTGCATTCTGAGCTTTCCATTATCAGTGCCACATACTCATCACGTTTACGAATAGCACGCAACAATTTTAACCATGCTTCAGGATCTTTATACACAGCAGAATCACGCAATGGAGATGGCTGCAACACATTTTCTTTAGGAGACATCTCCCTCATCGGGAAACGTGCGTCACTGATTACACCTATACAATTATCGGCAAACTTATTATATATATTCATTGCTTCCTCATAAGTACGTGCAAGCACAACTTTAGGACGTCCACGCATACGAAGTGTTGACTGATGTCTGTTAAGCGCCTCAGTGGCAAATCGCTTACTTTGAGCAAGAATGTAACTATATAAATTGGGTAATATCGAAGAGTAAAAACGAATACTATCCTCCACTAGCAAGATCATCTGCACACCACTTTCCTTGATGTCATGTTCTAGATTCATCTTATCTTCAAGCAGTTTTATTATTGATAGAATAAGATTAGTGTTTCCTAGCCAACAGAATACATAATCGAAGATACTTAAATCCTCGTTCTGCATCCTTTTAGTAATACCATGAGAAAAAGGTGTGAGTACGACGCATGGTATATCCGAAAACATACCTTTTATATCTCTTGCCACAGTAAAAGCATCATTATCTGCATTACCTGGCATACAAATCACCAAATCTATATTAGTTGTATTAAGAACTTTAGCAGCCTCAGCAGTCGTTGATACCTGAGTAAATGTTGGTGGATATCTAAGTCCAAGCTCCATATACTCATTATATATTTTTTCTTCCACACGTCCGTCATCCTCCAACATGAATGCATCATAAGGATTGGCAACTATGAGTACGCTATATATACGCCTCATCATAAGATTCGCGAACGTTACATCTTTCAGATAAAACTTATTAAATTCATGGGGTATTTTACTTTCCATGGTTGTTTATAGTTTGCATTATATTTGCAAATATAACATTATTAATTGGTAATACAATGAAAAATTAATTGTATTTTTCTTATCTTTGCACACTAGAGAAACTGTTTCAAATAGCATAATTCAAACTATGCTCACTCTCTTGCTATGCCATCATTCACAGAAGGCAGAATAAATAAAACTAGAACGTAACGGACAAAAAATCAAGATTATGGAATTTACAACAAAAGTAAACATAACTAAATCATCATGGACAATTCATCCTTGTGAAAGAATGCTTTTCGTGGGTTCATGCTTTGCTGAGAATATTGGCAAAAGATTTCATGAGGAGAAATTCAATACAGATATAAACCCTTATGGTGTAATGTATAATCCGGCGAGCATTCTGCATACTGTTGAAAGATTCTGTGAAGACCCAGAATACAAGCCCGACAAGGCTTTCCTCACTCTAGGCACAAACCATGTTTATATTTTAAATGAGACAGGTGAGATTGTAGACAACTGCATGAAAAAGCCACAAAAACTATTTACCGAGAAAGTATTGTCTACAGATGAATGTTACAACTATCTACGCAAAGCAGTTATGAGATTGATGTCTAAGAATCGAGACATTAGAATTATTGTTACCGTAAGTCCTATCCGTTATCGTAAATACGGTTATCATGAGAGTCAACTCAGTAAGTCCACATTATTGCTAGCAGCCGACAGACTTTCAAAAGAGGAGCATGTTGATTACTTTCCTGCCTACGAAATTATGAATGATGAGCTACGTGACTATCGCTTCTACAAAGAAGACATGCTACACCCTAGCGACCAAGCTATTGAATATATATGGGAACGATTTGCTGAAACTTATTTTGGCAATGACACGAATGAGTTTCTAAGTGAATGGAAGCCTATAAAAGAAGCAATGAATCACAAGCCCTTCAATCCAGAAGGAGAAGAATATAAAAGATTTATTGCAGAAGCAAAGAAGAAATACGATTCATTCGTAAAGAAATGGGGCATTAACAAATAGTGACTCAGTACATAAGTTTAGACATACTGTCCTCAAATTAAATCGTCAATAAAGTCAAGGTAATTAAAAGATTTATGTTTAGTAAATCAGGGATCAAATTACAATGATTAATGACCATTTACCGAGAACATCCCCCCCCAAATAAATGAAGAATCCAAAAAAAACATAAAATAAACCTACATTACATACATTTTTAACTTAAATAACTACTAGTCAACACGTTAACCCATGTATATTAGTGCCTTTTCCTACATCTTTCCTACATGGTTCCTACATTATAAGCACGTATTTGTACTTAAAACGGTGGATTTTGCCCCAATCGTAATACGAAAGTCGCTTTTTAGGTTGGACTATTAGGTGATGTTTTCATCAGTAAAGCAAATCACCATAATGCCGTTTATGGGATTGTGAATATAGGAATCTCATTTCTTTCTGTAAATGAAATTTGGGAACCAAACTGATTTATAAAACATTTTGATATGTCAACCATTTCCGTAAGGGATTTCAGAAACTATAAAGTTAGTCAGTAACAACTCTAAAATATGTATCGTGATTCCGTAAATATAACTATTAATGTTTATAATCAACTCGTATTATAGTCAAAATGTATGAAGCACAGCAAATATAAAATCACCTTTTTCGGTGCGCCTTTGAGTGATTAGACCCTAATCACTCTGCAAAGCATGTAGGATAACCGAGTGATTAGGGCCTAATCACTCTCTAAAATGTATAACAACGGGCTCTTATACATTAGCTAATGCGTTGTATAACAATACGTTTCGCAAAATCATGTAGGAAACAGCATGAAAAAATCAAAAATAAGGTTCTTCGTCAATTTAGGGGGTAATATCCTCCGTATATAGCCTTGGCTCTTAATAATTCTACACTTGCTCTATTAAACATCGATCTTTTAATTGCCTTGATTTTATTGACGGTTCCTTCCATAATTCCATTACTGTAGTTTGTAAGATATGTATTCTTGATAGCTTCCTTATCTCTTGTTATATATTCAGCAAAAGATGCGAGCTTGCGGCAATTACAGTTGTAAGCCAATTTAAGCCAGGTATCAATATCGGGTGCATCCTCCTTTCCTGCAACCATATTTCTGAAGGATATGCAGGTTTGTATAATGCTGTCTATATTTGGCTGCGTTTGTTTAAGTTTGAGCAGCTTTTCTGATGTAGTCATACCTGTCATTATATATTTTCTGATTGCTTTGGCAGTTACTTTTGTTCCTTTCTTGTTCTTGGGATCTTTGTTATGTATCCTGACTTGCTGGCGAAGTATCTTATATCTGTCTCTTAGCCCTTTGGTGGCCTTACATATGAGTTTGGAACAGAGTCTTCCATCCATCTTCTTTTCAATGCTTGTTGGTGCGATGGAACCACTGCTGATTATCCGTGCCAGTTCTGGAGTTTGACGGAGTATTTTCATTTGATCATTGCTGAGTATTTTCTTTATATTTGTATTAAACAAATTGTATACCTGCTGAGATTTTACATTCAACTTTTCAGCGATGTCTTTCAAAGGTATCCCTTCTTCCTGCATATGTCGTGCTGCAAAGTAATTTCTAACCCTCTTTCTGTGCTTGATCTCTCCCATCTCATAAAGATCCTCCATGATATAACTTCTGGCTTCGTCCAGGGAAGGATAAGGATATGGCAGCGTATTTTTCTTCTGACAAATCATCTTCTGTATAACTTCAACCATATGATCTCCAAGACCTTTGTCAAGATGAAAATGATCTGAGACCTGCTCTGCATCAGGCAAGGCTTCTTTGATAATCGAAGCATATGCCCAACTGCCATCCCTGCTAACCAACTTGATTTGGGGGTGCATCTTAAACCATTCACCTATCTCAGGACCATATCGTGTATCAAACATAGCCAGCACCCTTCGTGTATAGTGGTCTGCTATGGCGCACATATACTTATGCCCCTTTCGGTATGCCAGATCATCTATGGCAACATATCCACTGCACGCGATGTCCATGGGATTCTCTTTGCCTAAAGACCTTGCGGTTCTCAGGCAGGTGGATGAACTCACTTTTATATGTTGGCTGGCAAGGGTCTGGCTGGCAAGCCTTGATGGTTGCTTTAAAGATTCCTTTTTCAGACGCAAGGCTACCTCGTCCACACTTCTTGCATAAGGTCTGGCGAACTTTAGAGGTTCCATAAATGTTTTCTTTGAACACTTATCGTTCGTGCAGTTCATACGGCGACAGGTAATGATGATCTTGCTGTTCTGGGAGAGTATCTCCGTATATTGTAACTTACGATATCTATAGTCATGAACGCTATGGCTAGGCTCCCCGCAGTAAGGGCAACAAGGTAATCTGTTCTTTGTAATAGCATGCAATACAATACCAGAACTGGTTTGAATGAAATCAGTCAACACTATACCAGAAGTTTTGCATTTATCTTTGATGGAAGCATTTAACTTTCGAAAAAATTGCTGATTCGAATACTTTGAAGTATCTTTGCACTGTGTAGATGTGCGTGTTGTTTTATTTTTATTTTTCACACATTAAAGATACAAAAAAAACACCACATCTACAACTTTTTAACGTTAACTAATGTATTGATTACCAATGCGTTAACTAATAATTTATAACACTAAAACACCGATATTTAACCCCCTAAATTGAAGAAGAACCAAAAATAAAAAAAATATTTTTNTTTTATAAGTNATANTTNAATTNNTTTNNTNANTTGNNATGANGNAAANAANTATNTNGGAGAGAATCGTGTGATGAATTTTGATAAAGAGTTATATAGAATTTATAAAAAGTCTGCATTGTTATCAATATGATACAATGCAGACTTTTATTATTTAATATAAAAAAACTAGAGCTTTTTCTTTTCTTTCTTACGTTCTATATATACCGTAAGCAAAACTACAAGCAGAAGTATTACATAAGAAACATAAGCAATCGTCTCTGTCTGGTCTACACTCTTTGGATAGAATGTAAGCACAACCTTATGACTGCCTGGTGCAACATTCAATGCGCGAAGCACGTAGTTGGCACGACCTAATTCAACAGGCTTACCATCGATAGTCGCAGTCCATTCAGGATAGTATATTTCAGAGAAGACCACGACTCCACCCGTTGCACTCTTCACATCGTAACACAACTTGTTGGGCTCGTATGAAGTAATCTTAACCAAAGACGTACTGTCTTGCGGTTTAGACTGTCCAAGTTGTTTCTTGAATTTAGAATCAGCAACAGCCTCATGACGAAGATTTATTTCCCCAAGTTTATCTATTTCCTGATTTGCATTATCTACATAATCTATTTTGTCAACAAACCAAGCATTGCCATATACATAAGGATTCTGTATTCCTACAGTCTGATTACCCTGCAAAGGAACAATAAAGTATTTTGCATTGAGCATATTCAGTATAGGGAAGATACTGTCACCACTAACCTTTGTCATATCACCGCCAGCAGTTGATATTGCAGGCATAAGTTTCTGCATTTCAGGGCTAATGTAAGCCTCGATAAGTTCTTGATAGCGACGCAGTTTAGCAGCATGATAACCACCGATACTCTTATGATAGTAACTTGTTTCGTTCTCATTAAATGTATTGGTAGACAAATTCAGCACACGGTAATCCAAACTCTTATCCTGAAGAATCTGTTTATCTGTTGCTGTCATTGGTTGTGCTTGTTCACGAACACTCTGTTCAACAAACATATCATCATTAAGATAGCGCTTGTTTACCTGCCACATATCAATAAGACAAAGCAAAGTTATAGCACCAATCATATACTGAGCCTTTAGCTTTCCTGCCTTGAAAAGGAACAAGAAGAAAGAACCTATAACGATAATCCAGAATGAACGCCAACAATCTGACGTAAATATATTTTCACGAATACTACGCAAATTACTTTCTAACGGACCTATATATTCTGCGGGGATGCTCTTTAGAGCCTGCATTTCTGATGAAGAAATGAAATCAGAGAAGAATACATTAGGCATAATTGCAAAAAGTAACGCAACACCAGCAGTGAGTCCAAAACTAATGTAGACAAACTTTATCTTGCGTTTTAGTATCTCTGGTTCATCAACAATCTTCTTTAAAGTGAGCATTGCAAGCAGCGGTATCGTGAATTCAGCAATAACAAGAATCGACGCCACCGTTCGGAACTTACTATACATAGGAATATAGTCTATGAAAAAGTTAGTGAAAGGCATTAAGTTTCGTCCCCACGACAACAGTATACTCAATACCGTTGCACCAAGCATAGCCCATTTCAACGGTCCTTTTACAATAAACAATCCTAGTATAAACAACATAAGCACAAACGCACCTACATATACTGGTCCACTCGTTCCAGGCTGTTCGCCCCAATACTGCCCCATTTGCTGATATATCTGCATGAAATTAGGATCAGCCTTTTCCATAGCCTTAGCATTTGCAGCTAATGGCACAGAAGCACCACCTTTAGTGTTTGGTACAAGCAATGTCCAAGTTTCGTCAACACCATAACTCCATTGAGTTATATAGTCACGATCAAGTCCACTATTTGTTTGATTAGCAGTATTCTTTTTTACCAATTCACTTTTACCTCTCATACTCTCCTGAGAATATTGCCAAGTATGGTAGAGATTGGATATGTTAAGCATTATTCCGATGAGGGCACCGGCAGCACATGCCAACGTAGCCTTTCCGAAATGCTTTAAATTCTTTTGCTTTATAGCCTCTACTAGATATGCTATAATCATGAAGAATATCACAAACAAGAAGTAATATGTCATCTGCACATGATTTGCAGCGACCTCAAACGCAGAGAAAATTGCGGTAACTATAAATCCCCATAGATACTTCTTTCGATACGACAGTACAACTCCAGCTATCATAGGCGGAAGATAAGCAAGAGCCATCACCTTCCATATATGTCCTGCAGCTATAATGATAAAGAAATAGGATGAGAATGCCCATATAACAGAACCCAAAGCTGCAAGCGATTGTCTGAAATCAAACGCACGAAGCAGAATATAGAAACCCAAAAGATATGCAAAAACATACCACACGTTCTCAGGTAACCACAAGTGATACGCCCTAATAACCTGATGCAAAAAACTTGTACTCTTATAAGTTGGTGCAGTCTGATAAGTTGGCATTCCACTGAATGTAGAATTAGACCATCGCGTTATCTTACCTGTACGATCATGATATTCGTTTTGTTCCTGACCTGCACCACGTCCAGCTGAAGCATCATGGCGATACAAAATTCGTCCTTCTGTATCAGCAGGAAAGAAATAGGCAAAAGAGATAATTGCAAAAACTACCACAACCAAGAGGTCCGGCAGATATTTCTTTAAAGTTTCCATTGTATTTGTATAAACGTTTATATTTTGATATCTGCATGCAAAGATAGTGCAAATATTGAAGAGGACAAAACGATTTTGTTCATTTTTTATCTCAACCCAACACCTATCTTCAACACATGTTAAAGATACATGCCAAACATAATACAAAAAACATACGGAACATAACTTTATCATTATGTCCCGTATGTACAAAAAAGTAAGAACTAAACTCTATTGTTTATTCTCATTCTTTGTTTTTATGTGTTCTTCATACTCTGCTAATTCACGTTCTCCAACATGTGCAAGTCCATAATGTTCGTCGTGCTGACTAAGGTCTAGACCTATTTCCTCACTTTGAGAACTTACTCGCATTGGAATCATCTTATCTATAAGCCAATATCCGAAATAGCTCATACCAAAAGTATAAACAAATACGATTACAACGGCCAATATGTGATAGAGGAATACTATAAAACCAGCCCAGGTTCCAGCTATTAATCCACCTTGGATGAATATACCTGTAAGAACTGTACCGAAAATACCACCAGTTCCATGAGTTGGGAATACGTCTAAGGCATCATCAATTCTTGAATGACTGCGCCAATAAACTGCAATATTACATATAATTGTTATAACAAAAGAGATAAAGATACTCTGTCCCACTGTTACATATCCAGCAGAAGGAGTGATTGCGACAAGACCGACAACACATCCAACAGCAGCACCCATAGCAGAAGGTTTACGTCCACGAAGACAATCAAAGAATATCCATGTCATCATAGCTGTTGCACTTGCTGTGTTTGTATTAAGGAATGCCTTAACCGCTGTGCCATCTGCATGAAGTGAACTTCCAGCGTTGAATCCAAACCATCCAAGCCAAAGTAATGCTGCGCCAAGTAATACAAATGGAATATTTGCTGGTTCTGCGTCTATCGTTGATTTTTTTCTGCGTCCTAAGAATATTGCACCAGCCAAAGCCGCCACACCAGAAGATGCATGAACCACAATACCACCTGCGAAATCGACAACTCCCCATTTCAGAAATAGACCGTCTGGGTGCCAAACCATGTGGGCCAGGGGACAATAAATCACAACGAAGAAGAATATCATAAAGAACATATAGCCAGAAAATCTAACACGTTCTGCAAAAGATCCTGTAATTAAAGAAGGTGTTATAATTGCAAATTTCATTTGGAACAAAGCAAACAAAGCAAGAGGAATTGTAGCACCACCAAGTACTTTACCAGTAGCTGTCATATAAACTCCTGCTCCGACATTCTTAAACATCAAGAACGTTAATGGATTACCTATAACTCCCCCGATATCATCACCAAAAGCAAGGCTGAATCCAAAAACTACCCAAAGAATACTAATAAGTCCCATCGCGATGAAACTTTGAAGCATCGTGGAAATAACATTTTTAGCTCCAACCATTCCGCCATAGAAGAATGACAGTCCTGGAGTCATCATCAGCACGAAGATTGTTGAAGTGATTAGCCATGCAACATCTGCGGCATTAATCTTCGTGAAATCACATTTAAACGAGGGTTCACCTACAAAAAGCCCAGAAATGGCTATAATAACCATTGAGAGCATAAGTATTATCCATCTCTTTTTCATTACTCTGTTTGTGTTGGTAACTGTAATCATAATAAAATCCTAATCAATCTTTATAAGCTTGTTCGTGTATTCCTGTAACCGCCCTTCCGCTAGGGTCGTTCATATTTTTGAAAGCCTCATCCCACGCAAGGGCCTCTGGCGTACTGCAAGCAACACTTGGCACACTTGGCACAGAAAGTGCAGCACTATCACTTGGGAAATGTTCTGCGAATATAGAACGGTAATAATATTCTTCTTTATTGCGTGGAGGATTAATAGGGAAACGCTCTTCTGCATGTTCCATTTGCTCATCACTGACCTGATCTGAAGTAATTTTCTTCAATGTGTCTATCCATGAATATCCAACTCCGTCACTGAACTGTTCCTTTTGTCTCCAAGCTACCTCTGCCGGCAACATATCAGCGAAACCTTCCCTTACGATTTTTTTCTCCATTGTCTGTCCAGGGCACATCTTTGCTTCTGGATTTGTACGCATTGCTATATCAAGGAATTCCTTATCAAGAAAAGGTACTCGGCCCTCTACTCCCCATGCAGCAAGACTCTTGTTTGCACGAAGACAATCATACATATATAATTTAGACAATTTTCTAACAGTCTCTTCATGGAAAGCCTTTGCTGAAGGTGCCTTGTGGAAATAAAGATATCCACCGAAGATCTCGTCAGCTCCCTCACCTGATAGAACCATTTTTATACCCATACTCTTTATCACTCTTGCTAAAAGGTACATCGGTGTTGAAGCTCTGACTGTTGTAACATCATAAGTTTCTATGAAATATATCACGTCACGTATTGCGTCAAGACCTTCCTGTATCGTATAGTTAATTTCATGATGAACTGTTCCTATATGATCTGCCACCAATTTAGCCTTAGCCAAATCAGGAGCATTTTTAAGTCCTACAGCAAAAGAATGAAGCTGTGGCCACCATGCCTTTGTAGAACCATTATCCTCAACTCTGTTCTGAGAATATTTCTCAGCAACAGCACTAATGACCGATGAATCAAGTCCACCAGAAAGCAACACGCCATAAGGAACATCACTCATAAGCTGGCGCTTAACAGCATTCTCCAACCCATCATGTATTTCCTTAACACTAGCCGTATTGTCTTTCACATTATCATAATCCATCCAGTCGCGCGTATAATAACGCGTCATCTTACCTTCACGACTGCTATAATAATGTCCTGGCAAAAAGACCTCGTATCTGTCACAATTACCTTCAAGAGCTTTAAGTTCACTTGCGACATAAACCTTTCCATCGTTGTCATATCCTATATAAAGAGGTATAACTCCCATTGGATCACGAGCAATAAGGAACTCATCCTTTTCTGCATCGTAAAGTGCGAATGCAAAAATACCATTTATATCCTCTAGGAAATCAATTCCCTTCTCCCTATATAAAGCAAGAATTACTTCGCAGTCACTTCCTGTTTGAAACTGATACTTATCTGCATATTGTTTTCTAATATCATGATGATTGTATATCTCACCATTTACAGCAAGAATTTGTTTTTTATCAGGACTGAACAAAGGTTGCTTTCCTGATTCAGGATCTACTATTGATAATCTTTCATGAGCCAAGATAGCGGAACCACCACAATATATCCCACTCCAATCGGGACCACGGTGACGAATTTTCTGACTCATACGCAAAGCTTTCTGTCTTAGTTCAGGAGTTTGCTCTTGGATGTTGAATATTGATACAATTCCACACATAATAATATCTTCTATGGTTTATTGGTTACAATTTGTTTACTATTTGCGCTGCAAAGTTAGCAAAACGATAGCTAAAAAGATAAAATACAATACAAAAAGATATCAAAATAGACACAAAGTATAAAACTGTAAGATACAAAGAGTACTACCATTACAATATGACACTATTTTCACTATATACGTGTCAAAATATAACATCGTACCAAAATTAAGATTTATTATGTATCAATGAAACATATAAATACATAATACATATATACGTTTATCCTCAAAAAAAAGGACATCAATGCACAATATCTATAAATAACAATAATTTATTTGTTCATAAGATGAGGTTTTTATTAACTTTGCACCAAAGAAAAGATATAAAATATGAAGATTGGAATTATAGTTGCGATGGATAAAGAATTCGCACAACTGGAAAAAGTGTTTCATAATGATGAAAATATCATAATTCAGAAATGCGGCATTGGTAAGGTTAATTCTGCTATTGGTGCAACAAAGATGATATCTGAGCATCATCCTGACCTTATCATATCTACAGGATGTGCCGGTGGAGCCGACACTACACTGAATGTAGGTGACGTTGTTGTAGCAGAAGAATGTACATATCATGACGCATATTGTGGAGACAATTGCGAATTTGGACAAATTCTCGGTATGCCGGCACGTTTCAAAGCACCAGAAAATTTGGTAAGTGTGGCATTGAAACTAAATCATGGAGAACTTAAAATAAAGAAGGGACTTACTGTAAGTGGAGAGTGGTTTGTTGACAGCCGAGAAAAGATGTCACAGATAATGGATAAGTTCCCTGCTTCTACAGCCGTAGACATGGAGAGTTGCAGCATAGCACAAACATGCCATATCTTTGGTACACCGTTTATCAGTTTCAGAATAATAAGTGATGTTCCACTTAAAGACAACAAGGCACAAATGTATTTCGATTTTTGGGATCGTATGGCTGAAGGAAGTTTTGAAGTTACAAAGAGTTTTATTGACGCTATAAACAAATGATTATGGATAAGATACCAAGTTTTACTATAAATCACGAGGCTCTTCTTCGTGGTATTTACGTCAGCCGCAAAGATAATGTTGGCAACGAAACCATCACTACTTTTGACGTCAGGATGAAGGAGCCTAACAGAGAACCTGTATTGCATAATGGTGCTATACACACTATTGAACATCTTGCCGCAACATATCTTCGTAATGATGCTGAATGGAAAGACCGCATAATATATTGGGGACCAATGGGATGTCTTACTGGCAACTACCTGCTACTAAAGGGAGATGTTGAAAGCAAGGATATCATTGAACTTATGAAGCGAACTTTTAAGTTTGTAGCCGACTTCGAAGGATACATTCCTGGAGCTGCAGCAAAAGACTGCGGTAATTATCTTCTTCACGATCTTCCAATGGCAAAATATGAAGCAGCAAAATATCTGCATGAAGTATTGGAAAATATCAAAGAAGAGAATCTGGTATATCCTATCTAGATAATGATTTTGGGTAAGTTGGCAATTACATTATAATTGTCAACTTACTATTTTTATCAAAACTTATATATTCCTCCATCACGCCATTCGTCATCAGCTTTCAAAACAAGATCTTTTGACAAACTAATTTCACCTCCGGAAAATAATCTTGCTGTACATGTTGTAATACCACACTTTGAAACTTTTACATCATCAAACATCCTCTCATAAATAATATTTCCTGAACTATCAAGACACGAAACAGTTATATCCAAACTGCCATTTGAATCTTGCGGAAAAGTATATAATTCATAAACTGAAGAATCGGCACGAGCTTCCGCTTTAACATCACGTATTTCGGTCTGCCGTGAGTTTACACATCCCCAACCGCTAATACCATCCAAAGTACTACTGCCACCAGTATAAAAGAACTTTATCTGCTTGACTTCATCAGGAACCTTATCCTTGATTGTGAACAATATCTTTGCGACGCATCTTTTAAGAGTCATCTGATAATCAGAATTTCCGCTCACATTGATATCATCACTATAAACAAAAGTATCTGTCACCTTTCCATTAAAAGTTATTCTGTTCATGTTTGTAGTTGAAGCATTGGTTTTGCCATTATGCGCTAAAGCCACGACCTTGTAGTTCCCCTCTGGTAAGCAGACTTTAACCGTGCCGAAATCATTGTCATAATCAGAACTTTGGCTGATAGATTTCACCCTATCTCCAATACTGTCATAGACAGCAAAGTTTATCTTATTACACACTTTCGACACATCATCGATACCACTAGTATCAATATTTCCTACATGGAAATTAAGTTCAAAACCATCTTTGTTCTCGATATCAGACTTATCAAAACTTACCCGCTCGCAAGAAGTCTGTGAAAAAATAAGTATTATTAGTATTAAAGTATTGATTAATTTAGTCATTATCTATTTCACATATCAAATTTATATCCCACAGTCAACGCAAAGAAGTTGCTTTTGGAATCGTTTACCTTGTTGTTTTTTGTAACACCAATATTATATCTTGCATCAACTACAACATGCATGTATTCATAAGATACGCCCAACGGTATTGACACATCAACACTCTTATATTTATCGTTGGTATTTTCATTATGTTTCACCATCGTACCATAAGAATGCTCTCCCGTGCGATCATTAATAGTAAAAGGTGTTACTTCGTATTTTTCGTTCGTATCAACAGGAAACCCTAGCTGCAAACCAGCTTTAATAGCCAATCCATCTGCCACATAATAATTCAACGTAAGCGGAACATTTATAACATTTACGTTCACTGTATGATCTGCATAACCTTCATAGTTTACTGTTGACGAAGCACTTAATCCACTCTCGTCAAGATATCGACAGCCCGCCATTGTGTATAATGCAGCCAAAGACACACTCAATGGTGATGTCAACTGATATTCTGCCTCTACTCCACCAGTAAAACCAGCTTTGTATTTTGGCGAACAAACAGTGTTCTTACCAATAATGAAATCATTGTTTGTCATATTAGACAGACATACACCAACCTTTGGAATGATTGAAAATGTTCCAACACGGCTTTGCGCACTGCAAAAAACTGTCGTTGCACAAAGAGATAATAAAAAGAAAAAGCGCTTCATAATAAAAAGTATTTTATTATGAAACGCCTTGATATTGAATTTATTGCATTTAATCTACTGCATTGTAGCCTTTTGTACTGTTATGAGCTAGCAAATCCTTAAGATTCTGCTCCTTGAATCCGCGTTCCTCCTGCTCTTTATGAATGAGTTCTGCCTCTTCTTTTTCAGCCTCAGAATGCTTGAATGTTATAGTACGGCTCTTCAATTCAGCAACTCCCCATCCAATGAGGGCTACTGCTATAAGTGCTATAAAAATGTATAATCCAGTCATAATATAGATCTATTAAATATTAAATCTTATTTGAACGCTTACGTCCCTGGTGATCAAGGATAACCTTACGAATACGCATATTCTTAGGAGTTACCTCTACATATTCATCTTCCTTGATGTATTCTAGACATTCCTCAAGACTCATCACAGTCTTTGGAATTACACGAGCCTTGTCATCACTACCACTGGCACGCACGTTAGTAAGCTGCTTTGCCTTTGTTACATTGATAACTAGGTCATTATCATGAATATGCTCACCTACAACCTGACCATAATAAACTTCTTCTCCTGCGTCAATAAAGAATTTACCACGATCCTGAAGTTTATCAATTGAATAAGCAAATGAAGTACCTGTCTCCATGGCAATCATTGAACCGTTCAAACGGCGTGTGATTTCACCCTTGTATGGCTGGTATTCCTTATATATATGTGCCATGATAGCCTCACCCTGACTTGCAGTAAGTACATTGGTACGAAGACCAATGATACCACGTGAAGGAATATCAAATGTAATATTTACACGATCACCTTCAGTGTCCATACCAGTCAATTCACCCTTACGGCGAGTTACCATATCAACCATCTTACTAGAATAGTCCTGTGGAACATTGATTGTGAGTTCCTCAATAGGTTCACACTTAACACCATCAATTTCCTTATAGATTACCTGTGGCTGACCTACCTGAAGTTCATATCCTTCACGGCGCATTGTCTCAACAAGTACACTAAGGTGAAGTACACCACGACCACTAACAATCCATTTATCAGTTGAATCCTCGTAAGGACGTACACGCAAAGCTAGATTCTTTTCTAGCTCTTTCTGCAAACGCTCATTGATATGACGGCTAGTACAAAACTTACCTTCCTTACCGAAGAATGGAGAATCATTAATAGTGAAAAGCATACTCATTGTAGGCTCATCAACAGCGATAGGTGGCAATGCCTCTGGATTTTCCCAGTCTGCGATAGTATCACCAATCTCAAAACGCTCCAAACCAACAACAGCACAGATATCACCACTTTCTACTACATCGGCTGGCTTGTGACCCATACCTTCAAAAGTACGCAATTCCTTAATCTTTGTTTTTTCCTTAGTTCCGTCACGATGACAGATAGTGATGTTCATACCATTCTTCAATTCACCACGGTGAACACGACCTACAGCTATACGACCTGTATAACTAGAATAGTCAAGAGAAGTAATCAACATCTGAGGAGTTCCGTCAAGATGCTTTGGAGCTGGGATAATTTCTATAATCTTATCAAGAAGATATTCTATATTATCTGTTGGCTTTTGCCAATCTTCTGCCATCCAACCGTTCTTTGCAGAACCGTAAACAACTTTAAAATCAAGCTGTTCTTCTGTGGCATTCAAATCGCACATAAGGTCGAAAACCATTTCGTAAACTTCGTCAGGACGACAGTTTGGCTTATCAACTTTATTCACTACAACGATTGGCTTCAACCCGAGTTGCAGAGCTTTCTGCAAAACGAAACGAGTCTGAGGCATTGGACCCTCAAAAGCGTCAACAAGCAAAAGACAACCATCAGCCATATTCAGCACACGCTCAACCTCTCCGCCGAAGTCAGAGTGTCCCGGAGTATCTAGAATATTGATTTTTATACCTTTCCAGTTTATTGATACATTCTTTGAAAGAATGGTTATACCTCGCTCACGCTCCAAATCATTGGAGTCGAGAACTTCGCCACTGTTATCCTGTCCGTCACGGAAGAGTTTTCCAGCGAGCATCATTTTGTCGACCAATGTTGTTTTTCCGTGGTCGACGTGTGCAATTACTGCAACGTTTCTAATGTCTTGCATTTCTTTACCTTAAATATGCTAAATTACAATTTCGGTGCAAAATTACAAAAAATAACTGAAGTAATCTTCATTATTGATTACTAATGGGTTATATAGGCACGTTAAAAAAAGTTATAGCGAATAAATCTATCTAATCATAGCACTTTACTTTTAAGTTTTATTGCTAACTTTGCAGCGCATTTCGGAAAATCCGATGCATTCGAGAGTGTGACTGTTGTGATTAAGGCAGTTTAACACCCGAAGGATGTAATGATGCAACTTAATTTAATCAATTTCAAAGCTATGTATTTAGACAAAGCAAAGAAGGAAGAAATCTTCAACCAGTATGGTAAGTCTGCTACAGACACAGGTTCAGCTGAGAGCCAAATCGCGCTTTTCACATTCCGTATCAAGCACCTTACAGAGCATGTAAAGGCAAACCGCAAAGACAAAGTGACAACTCGTTCACTAACTCAGCTTGTTGGTAAGCGCCGCGCATTGCTTGATTACCTTTACTCTAGCGAAATCAATCGCTACCGTGCTATCATTAAAGAACTCGGTCTTCGTAAGTAATCTGGTTATTGGATTAAGAATAAAAAAAATCCCGCACCTCTATTGAGTTGCGGGTTTTTTTTATCTTTATGGTTTTGATACATTGTAACAAAACCGATAATTATTTATTTTTCAATATCTCATTTAATGGAGTCATAACAAACTCCCTCTCCTTCATCAAAGGATGAGGTATTTTCAAGTCGGGTTCATCTACCGTCATATCATCATAAAGCAATATGTCTATGTCTATTATGCGATCTTGGTACTCATGATTTACCGACTTTCCCACTCTTCCCATGCGCTTTTCAATCTCCTGCGTTGCCTCTAGCAACTGTCTCGGAGCAAGTGGCGTTTCAACGCACACGCACATATTTATAAAAAGGTTGGGACTTTCAAACCCCCACGGCTCAGTCTCGTAAAGAGCCGACTGGCGCGTCACCGTACCAACCATGCTTTCCATGTATTCAACCGCCTCACGCATATTGCGCTTACGGTTTCCTATATTTGAGCCCAAACCTAGGTAAACTTTATGTAAAGCCAATGTTACTACCAATTATCAATCGTTGAGTATCAACAAAGAGTCGCCAAAGCAGCCAAACGTATAACCGTTTGCTAGAGCTATCTTGTAACATTCCATAACTGCGTCATAACCACCGAAAGCAGCTGTTGACATAAGTAATGTGGAATATGGATGATAGAAGTTGGCAACCATACAGTCAGCCAAACCAAAATCAAATGGAGGGAAGATGAACCTATTTGTCCACCCAGAGTATTCCTTCAACATACCATCTGTACCGACAGCAGTTTCAGTTGCCTTGACAACACTAGTGCCAATAGCAAGGACATGATGTCCGCTTTTCTTTGTCTTATTTACCAATTCACAAGCTTCTGCTGTAATAACCATCTGCTCAGAATCCATCTTATGTTTCGTCAGATCTTCAACCTCGATAGGATTAAAGTTTCCTAGTCCGCAATGCAATGTTATATAAGCATCATTGATACCACGTATCTCAATACGTTTCATCAGCTCACGACTAAAGTGCAATCCTGTAGCAGGAGCTGTTACCGCTCCTTCATTCTTGGCATATACCGTCTGGAAATCTTCCAAATCCTCAGGTGTCGCATGATTACTCTCACGATTATCTATAATATAACGTGGCAACGGAGACTCTCCGAGCGCAAACAAATCATTTCTAAACTCGTCATGATCACAATCATAAAGGAAACGAAGCGTACGACCACGGCTAGTTGTATTATCAATAACCTCAGCAACCATTGTACTCGTTTCGTCAAAAAACAGTTTGTTTCCTATACGGATTTTGCGAGCTGGTTCAACAAGAACATCCCACAAGCGCATCTCCTCATTGAGTTCACGCAATAGGAACACCTCAATCTTTGCATCTGTCTTTTCCTTTGTACCATAAAGGCGTGCAGGAAAGACCTTTGTATCATTAAAAACGAAGGTGTCGCCTTCACCGAAATAATCGAGTATATTACGAAAATCAAGATATTCACCCTCAATAGGCTTGCCATCAGCATCCTTTTTGAACATGTCTATTTGACCTGACTTTTTGTGAAGTACCATCAGACGACTCTCATCACGACGAGTCACCTTTAAAGTTTCCTTGGTGCCATCATCATTGGTGAATTCACGAGTGAAATTGTGTGGATACAGGGCTACCTGCTCCTTATTCAGATTAAATTTGAACTGTGATAACTTCATATTTATTTATCAGTTTGTACTAACCATTCTTTTATTTGCTCGTAATCGAGACATTTATCTATTGTAAAATCGCCTACTCTGGTACGTCTCAATGCAGTAAGATATGCCCCACTACCCAGTGCACGCCCCAAGTCACGTGCCAAAGCGCGTATATAAGTTCCTTTTCCACATACTACATGAATACTGAGTAGCATTTTTTCTGCGTCGAAATCAGTCACCTCAATCTCATCAATATGTACATTTTTGATTCTCAGCGTTACTTCTTCTCCTGCACGGCGCAAGTCACAAGCACGGTCTCCATTTATCTTCACCGCACTATATGTAGGTGGAACCTGCTCAATATCGCCGATAAACTGTTGGAGTGTACTGTTTATAAGTTCAAGCGTGATATGCTCGGTAGGAAATTGTTCATTCTCCTCATGCTCCAAATCATAACTCACCGTAGTAGCACCCAACTGCAAAGTAGCGGTATACTCCTTTGTGTGACCTTGAAATTCCTCTATTCGCTTTGTAGCCTTACCGGTACACAATATAAGAACCCCTGTTGCCAAAGGATCAAGCGTTCCAGCATGACCTATTTTAACTTTATATCCAAGTTCATGTGAAAGCACATAGCGCACATGCGCCAATGCACCAAAACTTGTTATGCGGTAGGGCTTATCTATTGCAAACACCTCACCAGCCTTGAAATCCTTATCCATCAGCTAGCCATTACTAGTGAATGCCCCGTTAAAAGCATTATCAAGATTATTAATCCAACAACAATACGATACCAACCGAATGCCTTGAAACCATATTTGGTAAGGAAACTTACAAACCATTTCATTGCAAGCAAAGCAACGAAAAATGCGATAACACTTCCTACTATTAATAGCATTATGTTATGCGATGTAGCCCATGTTGTACCTTCGCCGAACATTTCTATCAAGTCAAGCAATGTAGCTCCTGCCATAGTTGGTACGGCAAGAAAAAAAGAAAATTCTGCTGCATTCTTACGTGTCAGTTTCTGCTGCATTCCACCAACTATCGTCGACATACTGCGACTCATTCCAGGAATAACAGAAAGACACTGAAACAGCCCTATAAAGAAAGCACGTCGGCAAGTAACCTTATTATCGTCGTTACCTTTATTGAATATCCTGTCGCAAAACAACATAAAGATACCACCTAGCACAAGCATAACAGCAACAACTTCTACACTATCAAGCAGCCAGTCTAGCAATCCTGATTTCTTTGCAGCCAAGCCGATAAACATAGCTGGTATAATTCCAACGATAAGAAGACCATAGAATTTCATCTTACTGACAAATTCCTCATAGTTTCTCATTTGAAAAAATCTTTTCCAATATAAACATACAACAGACAGGATTGCTCCAAACTGTATAATGAAAGTAAAGGCATGAACAAATGGATTACCCTGTTGAATACCTAATAAATTCTGAGTTATTATCATGTGACCTGTTGATGACACCGGCAGAAATTCTGTCAAGCCCTCAACAATGGCAATGATGATTGTTTGTATTAAATCCATTATTCAGCAGCGTTATTTTCGTCTTTAGGTTTGCGGATGACAGCGTAGATAATAGATATAAAACCTACGAAGCACACTACTGGAGCAACCTTTATGCGCATAGCACTGAATATTTCTGGATTAAATGTATTCTCTGTAGAACCAACACCACCCATGAGAATAAACCCAATTATGACAATAGCCACACCGACAGCCAACAAGATAAAGTTGGTTTTGTCGAAAGCAAAATTCTTCTTATCCATTATTTTCTAGTTTTTTATTTCTTAATTTATCAGATTTTATAAAGGTCACCAGCCTTCATCTTCAAGAACTTGTTGACAGAAAGGCTTGAACATATTGCTGTAATAATGATTCCAAACAAGAACACTGATATAGCAGTAATAGCAACAATTTCCCATGTAACGACGGTCAATATTCCTGGTTCATAGCTATAGAGTGCATATAAACATGTTCCCAACACGGCAATAGCAACAAAAGCAGCTATCATACCTACAACAATAGCACGCATCACGAAAGGATAACGTATAAAACCCCATGACGCTCCAACTAGTTTCATTGTATGAATAGAGAATCGGCGCGCATATATTCCAAGACGAACAGTATTGTTTATCAAAGAGAACGATACAAAGGTGAGCAATACTGCCAACACCAGAAGTACGAGACTAATCTTTTGCAGATTATCGTTCACACTGTTTACCAATGCCTGCTGATATGTTATATCACCAACCTTAGGATATTTCTTCAGTTCTTTTGTTATCCATTTCAATGAATCAGTATTGGCATAGTCGGCTTTCAACTGGAGTTCTATTGAAGCAAGAAACGGATTAGCACCAATAAACTCAGAAGGGTCTGTGCCCATAGCCTCCGTTTGTTCCTTCAAAGCAGCTTCCTTGCTGATATATGTAATCTTATTTATATACGGACGATGATGAATCATACTGCACAACTGCTGTGCCTCAGGATTTGTAATATCGTCCTGAAGCATCATTGTTACAACAAGGTTCTCCTTAACATAAGTAGATAAGTTTCTGGCTGTAAGCACAGAAAATACTACCATACCCAATAAGACAAGCACCATTGCAGTGCTTATGCACAAAGTTATAACCTGCAATCCGTGACGATTGCGGGATGTTTTACGTTTCTTTCCCATTTAATAAAAGAGTGTATTACACCAAATATCTTGCAAAGATAGTGTAAAAGTGATGATAACACAATAGTTTAACAGCAATTAACTCTTAATAGAACTAAGTTTAGTTTACCTCAAATCCGCAACTAAGCCCTTGAACGTCCTTATTGCGTTTACACGTCCTCTCATTACTGAATTTGCAGATAATTTGAACTTGAAGCACCCACTTCTGCCTACAATATCCCCTTACCCCACAATGTGACTTGAGGCAATACACAATATCATTCCCATAAGTTGTAGGCATTATCCAAAATCAGTCTGGAAAACATCTGCGTAAGCATTATTACAGGTATAGATGTTCAGCACATACCGCCTTGATGTCCTGATCCACTTGGCTGGTACAGAGATAAACCTGAAGACAAACGCTTTTATGCGACTTGTTGCATTGAGCCCGAACTTCTTTACGTCAAGTCTTTGAATAATGGCCTTGTAAAAGTTACGGATAAGTGCTGTAAGAAGAAGGAACACTGTGTTCTCTGCCATGAAGGATTTGGGCAATCTGTCCCACCCGAAACCATTGTTCATATCATCGAAGATACGTTCCTTTCCTCCACGAAGGTTATAGAACTCGACAATTTCTCTTACGGAAGAATCATAGTCGTTAGTCAGGATACAACGGTATGTGTATTCTCCTTCCCAAAAATCCTGCACACCATCCATCCGTTTCTGTCTTTGAATCACAAGTCGATATGCCTTACCTTTCCACTTCTCAACAAGGATAGAGTTCAATTCAAACTCAATGCCATTGATTTCCTCAGTTTTCCAGCCTTTGAGAGCAAAGGTGTCATTGTAGATCGAACTGCAGCGGTTAGCACGGATATAGAAGGACTTGCAGTGTTTTTCTATTTCCTCCACGATTTCCTCGGAACATGATCCACAATCAGCTCTGAAGCGATTGATAGTGAGCCCATTCTGTTCAAATCTCGCAAAGAACCTCTTCAGCGTGTCCTTCTGATGGAAACGAACATTTGTGTTACCATCGCTATTCTCTATACCGACTATCAAATCGCCAATAACCGCCACGCCAGGGCGATAACCAAGGAACTTCTTGTATGTAGGCTTTGCATCATACTTCTCTGTCTCTATGAACTGATGGTCGAAATCAACATCATACATCTCACCCTCTTTCAGTTGGCCAGATGCAAATATACAATTGAGCAATAAAGTATTGAGAGTGTCAGCCGTATTGAAATCGTAGGTCTTGCCCATATCTGATGTGTATGAAATGTTTTCTTGCGTCAACTCCTTTATCGCCCTGAGGATAGTATCAGAGCTACAAGTGCGAAGTGTCGGATGAAGCGAGAGGTGGTTCATCAAATGAGTAGTGACATCCTCAATACATGAACCGCTACAGAAGTAGATACTCATGAGAGAACGGATGATTTCGCTGTACTGATAACCGAACGATCTACACCTTAGACCGAGGGTTGAGTCGATTACAGATGATAATGTGGAGTCAAATTGCTCCATGATTGAAAATAATCCCCCAAAAGGAGTGAGTCTCTCAGATTTAATTTGTATCTTCGCCATGTCTATCGTCGGATTCTCTTGTTTTTTTTGCAACACTAAGATAAGTGAAAATTCTGACATGGCAAAATCCTGAGCAACTTTTTGTTGCTCAGGTACTTAAAAAGTTTAATTTATAATAGTGTTGCGGAATTAAGGGTTTATTATTTCCAAGGATAAATCAACCTACTTGTATCATATCCTCTACGTGAAGCTTCAGATATTATTAGAGCCATATCTTCTTCTGATAATTTTGATATCCGTGATAGTATCCATAAGTATTTAGATGAGCTTCCACCCACCAAAGCCCAATTATAGTTTTCATCTACTGCAAGCACTCTATAATCAGAATAAAATATCCAGAAAAAAGATACTCTCAGCAGTCCGGGAACAGAGGTTGTCTTTGCTTTTCCGACAGCACTCTTCATTCTACCGGTTTTTATATCAACACCAGAATTTACTACTTTGATGGTTCCATTAGGATTCAGCGAATATTCTGCAAAAGCATTACTAATGCCACGCTCAAAACGATTGTCTATTCGGGCAATCTCATACCACCTGCCTAGATACCTATCCAGCACAAGATTTGAGACTGTAGTTACATCTGTTTTCATAAGCTGAATATATTTGTTTCTATAAATTCACTACCATAAAACACTGTATCAATATGATGCAGAACAAGGAATCCCAGCGACAATCACTCTATCTCTGATTGCATCTAATTCTGCACGCGTCGCCTTTTCAAGTTTTTGATCAGGAGTCTCACGGTCTATTGTATATATCATAACCTCCTGTGGTTGAATACTTAATACTGCATCAAGCCAAGGTTTAACATATCTTTCACCAGTATTATCAACATCTATGCCATCAACAGTCTTACCTTTCAAAAACATAGTCTGTATTATCACATGCCCGTTGAAGAGTTTTAGATTATCAATAATATTACTGACATCATACGATGGTTGCGTCGGACGGTCTACACGTTTTATGTATTCGGGGTCAACTGTATCTAATTTCAGTATATTATTGTCAACCAACATCAGCGCATCTCTTATACTTTCTTTATTAATAAACGTACTATTGCTCAACACACTTATTTTTGCTTCCGGGCAATATTGATTTCTAAGTTCTATTGTATCACAAATAATATCATAGAAATTAGGATGAGTCGTAGGTTCTCCATTACCTGCAAAGGTAAGCACATCTGGATGAACATTCTGCGCGTGCATTTCCTTCAGTTTCTTTCCCAGAGCTAAAGCGACTTCGCTTCTTGTTGGGCGTTTCTGCATCGGAATCCGTTGTTTATTAAATCCACATTCACAGTAAATACAGTCAAATGTGCATACCTTACCGTCAGCCGGCATAAGGTTTATACCTAATGAAATACCAAGTCGGCGACTATGAATTGGGCCGAATATTGGTGAAGGATATATTACAGTACTCATATTATATTTTTATTACCAGAGCATAGCCAACATGTTGACTTTCCCATCTCTTGTATCTGCAAATATATAAAAACAATATTACCCAAACAAATATTTTATTGAAGTTTTAATTTGTCCAAACAAATAAAGTTTAATACGATAACTAACAACTATATTTATTAAACAAAAAAAACAAATATCCGACAGGAAGTGGAGAGAATACTCCCTGCCGAAATATTTGTCATCCATTTACAAGCAGGCTTTACTGCTTTGCATTGAATATTTTTGTTTATTAAATTATTCTTACAATCGTTTTTTAGCGTATATTTATTACCTTTCGGCAACGTATATAGTTTGCTGTTTTATATTAAGACGCAAATGCGTCGAAAAAGTTGCACGCATATTCTATATTTCTGTTATTTTTTGCAAGAATTTTTATACAAAGTCCCAAATATTGTTTTTTTGAATAAAATAAGTATAGTATTTCATATGATTCGTAGGTATTACTCTTGGTTATATTATATAAAAGTTCCCCTCTGCGCGCTCTTGCTTTTTAGCTACGGCATATTAAAAGGCTGAAGTAAAAAACAACACAGACAAAAAGCATTCCCATATATTGTACACGCGTACACGCGCGCACTGAACTTTTTCAAAAAACAAGTGTCGAATTGTCGACTAGCTGAGTACCAATAGTTTAGATAGCTTTTGGGGCAAAAACAAGTGTCGGTATTTAAAAAAAAACAAAATCAGCAATCTTTTCATGGACGTTGCATTTCTATATAGAAACGCATCTTACTGAAGTGAGAAAAACGCATCTGTATTATGAACTATTTTACTTTTCATCGATAAAAGGCATAAAAAGATGCTCCTGTACCGTCACTTGTTTTTTATATTATCAGCCGTATATAGCTGATAATCAAGCGATAGACACATCGACACTATATTTATTAAAAAACCTAGGTGATAGAATTAACTGACATTCAATTATAAAATCGTTTTCACGACAAAACGTTTGCGTTTCTACGATCAAACGTTTGCATTACATCGATCAAACGTTTGCGTTTCTACGACATAAAGTTTGCATTATATCGTCAAAACGCATTCCACGTGGAAAATATTAGGTAATACCCTCAAGTGAATTATTACTTAAAGCCTTGATTATAAAGTTCCCGTATCCTTCGCCTTTCTAGCAAATTCAAATAATGCTAAAGGCAAATGACAATATCCATTCGGGTTTTTATCCAAATAATCTTGATGATATTCTTCTGCTGTATAGAAATTCTGAAGGGCTTTAACTTCAACGGCTATTGGTTCGGATAATTCTTTTTGCTGTTGATCAAAGACCTTCTCTATAACAGAAAGCTGGTCTTCTGATGTATAGTAGACACCAGTACGATATTGTGTACCACAGTCACCACCTTGCTTGTTTACACTTATCGGGTCAATCGCTTTGAAGTACATATTAAGTAAAAACTCCAGATGTACTTTCTTCTCATCATATTTAATATACACAGTTTCAGCAAAGCCAGTGGTATCAGTGCATACTTCTTTATATGTCGGATTTTCAGTATGCCCATTTGCAAATCCAACTTTTGTTTCTAATACTCCGTCTATTTGTTTGAAGAAATGTTCTGTTCCCCAGAAACATCCTCCGGCTAAATATATTTCTTTCATAATATACAAAGATAATAATTAGTTTTCAAAACATATAAGATTTTGACTATTTCCCCAACAAATGAGAATTGCATAACCTAAACATACATTTGCTTAGAAACAGTACATATAATAAGCCAACATTTCTAAACGCGATACCAATCGGTGATTTTAGCATTGTCGTGAAAACAATATTCTGTCCCGACATCAATACAGAGTCGATTAAATACTGTTTTCACGATTATCTGCGAATACGCACAAGCGTTATTTTATATTTCCTACTTTGATTAGGTATTCTGCAATCTGAACAGCATTCAGGGCAGCACCCTTACGAATCTGATCTCCTGTTAACCATAATGTATTACCATTATCATCGGCTAGGTCCTTGCGAACACGACCTACATAAACATCATCTTTTCCTGCACTTTCAAGTGGCATTGGATATACATAGTTCTGTGGATCGTCCACAAGAGTAACTCCCGGAGCACCATCAAGAGCCTTACGTATTTCAGCAACATCTACAGGTTTTTCTGTTTCAAACCATACACTTTCAGAATGAGAACGAAGAGAACTTACACGTACGCAAGTGGCACTTGTGCGAACATCGCTGTGCATAATCTTACGAGTCTCGTTATACATCTTCATCTCTTCTTTTGTATAGTCAGTCTCTGTCATCTTATCAATCTGTGGAATCACGTTGTAAGCCAACTGATGAGGGAACTTGCTGATAGTTTTAACCTCGCCATCCTCAACCAATTCCTTATATTGTTGCTGGAGTTCAGCCATTGCTGCAGCACCAGCTCCACTTGCACTCTGATAACTAGATATATGAATTTTCTTAATGTGACTGATATCCTCAATAGGCTTCAATACAACAACCATCATGATAGTTGTACAGTTTGGATTTGCTATAATGTTGCGTGGTCTGTCAAGAGCATCTTCAGCGTTAACCTCAGGCACTACCAAAGGAACATCATTTTCCATACGGAAAGCACTTGAATTATCAATCATCACAGCACCATATTTAGTTATAGTCTCAGCAAACTCTTCAGAAGTTCCACCACCAGCAGAAGTAAATGCGATATCAATATCTTTGAAATCATCATTATGCTGCAAAAGTTTAACCTCGTAGTCTTTTCCCTTATAATTATATTTACTTCCGGCACTGCGTTTAGAGCCAAACAAAACGAGTTCATCCATTGGGAAATTTCTTTCTGCAAGAATGCGTAGGAATTCTTGTCCCACGGCTCCACTTGCGCCAACAATTGCTACTTTCATATTGATATCTTTTAAAAAATTAATCTAATTTCAGATGCAAAAATACAACTTTTCATATTAATATCATTCAAAAGTGATATTTTTTTTGCACCTTTGCATTATCATTTATAAATCGTGCAGCTTTTATGCAAAATATATCGCAATATCTACCGATAACAGATCCGACGTGGATATTCTTCATCGTCCTATGTATCATCCTGTTTGCCCCTATCCTAATGGGCAAATTGCGTATTCCGCATCTCATAGGAATGATTCTGGCTGGAGTTATCGTCGGACCGCACGGTTTCAACATATTATCACACGACAGCTCGTTTGAATTGTTCGGAAAAGTAGGACTTTACTATATCATGTTTCTCGCCGGACTGGAGATGAACATGGCCGACTTCAAGAAAAATAGAATAAAGACTTCAACACATGGTATTCTAGCATTCGCAATACCAATGATTATAGGTTTTGCGCTCAATACATCGCTACTGAAATATGGAGTTCTTACATCAATACTTCTTGCAAGTATGTATGCATCGCATACACTCATAGCCTATCCTATAGTATTGCGATACGGATTATCTCAACAGCGAAGTGTAACAATTGCAGCCGGGGCAACAGCTATTACAGACACATTAACATTGCTTGTTCTAGCTATTGTCGGTGGAATGTTCAAGGGAGAAGTTAATGGATTGTTTTGGTTTATGCTGGCAATAAAACTCGGCATCGTATTCTTTATCATCATATATTTCTTCCCACGAATGGCAAGATACTTCTTTCAACGATATGATGAGAACGTGACACAATTCATATTCGTACTTGCAATGACATTTCTTGGAGCAGGAATGATGGCTTTTATTGGTATGGAAGGATTGCTCGGAGCATTCCTCACGGGACTAGTGTTGAACCGATACGTGCCAAACATATCGCCACTGATGACACACCTTGAGTTTGTGGGCAATGCGCTTTTCATACCATATTTCCTTATCGGCGTTGGCATGTTGATTAACATAAACATTATTTTCGCAGGCTTCGGCACAATTAAGGTTGCAGGCGTGATGATTGCTGTGGCATTATCTAGTAAATGGATTGCGTCACTAGCCACACAAAAGCTATTCAACATGAAGAGTATTGAGCGCGAACTGATATACGGATTAAGTAACGCACAGGCTGGAGCAACTCTTGCAGCAGTGTTGGTGGGATACCATATAATTCTTCCCAACGGTCAAAGGCTGCTTAATGATGACGTACTCAACGGTACGATTATTCTGATTCTTGTGACATGCATATTCAGTTCGTTTACTACCGAAAGAGCTGCGCGCAAAATAGCACTTACAAACAAGAATAAGATTAGCGAGGATAAAACTGCCGATGATGAGAAAATTCTTATTCCTGTGGAACAAAAAGAAACAGCCAATGAACTAGTGAAGATTGGTATAATGATGAGAAATACCAAACTAAATAGAGGAATTATTGGACTTAACGTAGTTCTTGACGACCTCAATCTGGCGTATAACCAAGAAAAAGGAAGAAACACGCTTGAATATATGGAGATGACAGCAAATGCTGCCAACGTGAGAATGATAGTACAAAGTAGAATCGCGACTAATATTAGTAACGGAATATCACATGCTTTCAAAGAATATTCAGCATCAGAAATTATAATTGGTATGCACGAATGCCACGGAAACTACAAAAATTTCTGGGGAAACATAACGCAAAACCTGTTCAGTGACATATCAAGGCAGTTGATGATCGTAAGATGTCTGCAACCAATCAATACTTTCAGAAGAATACAGGTGGCTGTACCAAAGAAGGCCGAATTTGAACCAGGATTCTACAGATGGCTTGAAAGGCTGTCAAGAATGGCAGCAAATCTGAATTGCAGAATACAGTTTCACGGCAACCGAGGTACACTTTCGCTGATTAACGAATACGTACAAAACAGACATACTGACGTTAGAGCGGAATATGTAGCCTTTGAAGATTGGGATGAGCTACCAAAATTGGCAATCAATGTCAATGATGATCACCTGTTTGTTGTAATCACAGCCAGAAAGGGAACAATATCATATATACCATCATTTGATTCCCTTCCAGAACAGCTTACCAGATTCTTCAACAGCAACAGTCTGATGATAATATTCCCTGACCAATATGGGGATACGTCGGGAATGACATTCACGAAACTACAACTTTCTGAAGAACACAGTCCATACCAGTTCTTCAGACAATGGATGATAAAGAATAAAAACAAGAATTAAATATAAATATTATGATAGATATCAAAGGCATAACAAAAAGTTTTGGAAGCCTACAAGTATTAAAAGGCATAGACTTACATATTAAAAAAGGCGAAATAGTAAGTATAGTCGGACCGTCTGGCGCGGGAAAGACTACTCTATTGCAGATTATTGGCACACTGGACAAGCCAAACAAAGGTACTATCACGATTGACGGAGTTGACGTAAGTACTTTGTCAACAAAGAAGCTCAGCGATTTCCGAAACAAGCATATTGGTTTCGTATTTCAGTTTCACCAGCTTCTGCCTGAGTTCACTGCTCTTGAAAATATTATGATTCCCGCATATATCGCAGGAAAGGGCAACAAAGAAGCGATGAAAAGAGCTAACGACCTGCTTGATTTCATGGGATTGAGCGACAGAGCTAACCATAAGCCTGCTGAGCTGTCTGGAGGTGAGAAGCAACGTGTGGCAGTAGCAAGAGCTTTGGTTAACAATCCAGCCGTTATTCTTGCAGACGAGCCATCTGGTAGTTTGGACTCAAAAAATAAAACAGAACTGCATCAGTTATTTTTCGACCTGAGAGATAAATTTGGTCAGACATTCGTCATAGTAACTCATGATGAGGGACTTGCTGAAATCACCGACCGCACTATACACATGAAAGACGGATTGCTGGATGATCAAGAGAATGTGGAGAATGCTGAGAGCACAACCATTTAATTAACAAAATGACATAAGCCTCAGCAAGCAAAGTGGTTGATGCTTATATCAAGTAAAACAAAAAAAATTATGTCAATAGAAATAAAACTTGGAGAATACAATCTCCTACGTGTAAAAGAAGAAGCCCGCCGTGAAGGTTTTGGCGAAGTTTTCGGAATGTATCTTGATGCAGGTCGTGAAGGAGAAATTCTTATGCCACAGAAATATGTACCCGAAGGAACTAAACCTGGTGACGAGATAGAATGTTTCATATATCTTGACCAAGACGAAAGACCAATCGCTACAACTGAAAAGCCATTTGCGAAGGTAGGTGATTTCGCATATCTGAAATGTTCATGGGTGAATGAATACGGAGCATTCCTTGACTGGGGACTGACAAAAGATATTTTCTGCCCGTTCAGAGAACAGAAAAAGCGCATGGAGATCGGCGATAGTTATATCGTTCACATACATATTGACGAAGACAGCTACCGTATTGTTGCCAGCGCAAAGATTGAACATTATATGCAAGAAACGGATGACACTTGCGAACTGAAAAGAGGTTCTGAAACAGACATTCTAATATGGCAGAAGACAGACTTAGGTTTCAAGGTTATCGTAGACAACTCATATCCAGGACTGATTTATGAAGATCAGATATTTAAGTATGTTCACACAGGTGACCACATGAAGGCATACGTGAGCAACATGCGTCCTGACGGAAAGATAGACCTATCGTTACAGCCACTTGGTATTGCTGCAGCAGAAGACTTTTCAACAACATTACTTGATTACATTAAGAATAATGACGGTTACTGCACATTAAACGACAAGAGCGACCCTGAAGAGATTAAACGTCAATTTCATGTCAGCAAAAAGGTTTTCAAGAAAGCTGTTGGCGACCTTTACAAGAAGAAGATGATAAAATTGGCTGACGATGGTCTTCACCTTGCATAAAGGCACATTAGAATAAATAGGTGGGATTAATATCAGAACAATGTTTGCGTAATTTAAAAAATATCAACTTTGCCCCATAAGTAGTGTCGGTAAAGACTTTAGCCGCTTTATTAGCACTCTAAAAGAAAAAAAATAGAGCTGTACCTATTGTCGGTACAGCCTTTTTTATTTCTAAGAAATCTACACATAATATATTATTACTTAAAACGACAAGAAATATATAAAGTAAGACATCATAATCCGAAATTAATATAATCGTCAAGGAAACATAAATAAAAGAGCATTATCAACCCACTAAACACTAGCAAATAAATATTAACAGCTTCCTTACCTATCGTCAAAATAGAAATTGTTCGCCTACTAATTTATTCTACTAGACTGACTCATATAATCATTTTAAATATAATGTCTTACCGATATATATAACACACTAAAAATTGAAAAAAGCTAAACCCTATTACATAAGCAATTTGGTCCCCCCCTCAAATAAAAACATTCTTTAATTATGTTTATTGACTACTCTGTCTCTCAATTCTTTTGCATATTCTTTTTCCATAGAGTCTTTCTTAGCGCCATCAACAACAGAACGATCGCCATTATAAGAATTTAAAAGACACAGTTTCCAATTACCAGAATCATTGATGGGCTTAAAATAAAACTGCGTCTTAATCTCAGGAACATTATCATGCGCTGGCTGTATGATAGCAGTGCACTTCACTTCATTGGAGTATATACTATGAAATTTAATATAGTCAATCTGATGACTTAATATAGGTAAAGATGAAAGCAAATTATACACTTCACTGACATCTTTTTTACCTAACAACTTGGGTTTGGCATATTCATCGTTTTCACCCAATTGATGCAACATAGCTACTGCATCATTATATTTACCAGACTCGACATACTTAAAAAACACATTTACTAAATGCTCAACTTCTGTAGAATCGGCATTTGTCATTGACTGTTCGAATCCCGTGAATTTGCTCTCCTGTTTTGGTTTATTATTACAACCTATAAAACAAACAACTAACAAGGACATCAACAAGAATCCAACAAAATTTATTACTTTCTTTTTCATAACTCGAAAATAGAAAAATAGACAGACATGCTGACATGTCTGTCTATAATTATTATCTAACGATTAATAAAATATTAGTTACGCTTAGCCCCACTATTTACCTTGTTAATCTTTACTGTTATTGATGTTTCATATACACCCCAACCGTAAGCAAATTTAACAGGAATAGTTACATTTACATCCTTAGCAAAGTCTCCAGCTGCATGGGTAAATTTCAGTTCACCAAAGATATTTTTAGCCGTGCCATATGGTAACACGTTGCCTTTTGATGTATATGTAAACAAACCGTTTAATACATCAGGAGCTATGTCCACATCAGCTATACAATTATCAGTATCAAGAGTAATCCCTGTAAGTCCCCAGTTTGCATAGCTTGGAATAGAAGTTTCATAGCTTAAATTACGAGTTTCATTCATCTTGTCTGTGAAAGCTGCGACAGAATTTAATGTAACATTTATCTGTGGTCTAAACTTAACCGTGAATGTTGCATTATTGACTTTAAGGGCTACAGTACCCAGTTGTGCAGCTGCTACAACATTAAGATCAACCTTCTTGGCATTCAATAGTTCTTTTCCTGTACTCAGAAGCTGAATTTTATTACCACTTATCTTTGCAATGTTAACTTTAGGATCATTCTTCTTAGCAGCATACTGGATTGTAGCTCCATTTACAGAGAAACCTTCAGCCTGATTCTCAGCAAAAGAGTATGAAAGAGTGATGTCATTCTTGAATGGATTCAAGCTTTGAGCCATATCAATAGCCACTCCATCATCACCTTCATTTCCAACAACAGTGTTAGTTAAAGTACTACCTACCCAATTTGCTTCAGTATAATAGTCTGCCAAGTTAATAGTATTGTCTACATTAATAGTTTTAGGAGTCCATTCGAAATTGACATAAATACTATCATAAGCTCCAGTCTTGTCTGCATCCTTCACATAGCAAACCGAAGTTGTAAGTGATGTCTTTTTACCATCCTTAAGCAACTTGTATGCATCTTCTGATAGTATTTTCCAAGCAAATTTATTGCCAACAAATGTAATTTTACCAATAGCAAGAGAGTTTTTGTCTGCATCTTTTACATTTGACTTAAATTGTTTAACACCACCATCACCTGTTACAAGAGTATAGTTAGTAGCAAAATTAGCTGCAGACACACCTGCAAGATTAACAATAGCATCAACATTCCAATCAGTTTCTTTAATATTTATGTCGGCGTCAGTCTTTTGCTCAAATACATTATATGCAACAGCAGATGTTATTTTAGTTGCAACAGTAGCTTTTGTTTCTGCCTTTTTATCAACAATGTTTATTTTAAGATATCCTACTTTAGCTATCTTGTTATTATTATTATCTTTTAGCTCAACACGTACAATGGCAGACTTGCCTATAGTAGCTGGTTTGTTTACAGGCTTTAACACTCCATTTTCACATGAAGCATAATCGTTTCCGTCAACTAAAGTAAACATATACTCAAATCCATAATCCTTCAACATATCAGAAGTGAAAGGAACTACGTCACCAATATTAGAAGTCATCTTCGTTGACATAATATCAACAAGGTTCACACCATTTGTAGAATTAACTGGAACATAAGCCAATATATTTGCCTCAGATGCTTTTAGATTTAGTTGACCATCTGCTAATACATCAAAATCATCATTTTTAACAGTTGTCAATGTTGGATTTGTATATTTGGTAGCTCTTAGTGCTGCAAGGTCAGATGTAACAAATCCGTTACCATCACCATTATACTGAAGTGCGATGAATGTAGCCTTTTCACCAGTAATATCCTTTATTGCTTTTGAATTATAGCTTGCCTTTACGATCATAGAACCTTTGTCGCCAGCAGCAGCCTTAGTAACTTTTATAGCAAGGCCCTCATCGTCAGTAGCACGAGTTTTTTTGTCAAATGCAACAAAACTATATTTTGACAAATCATTATAATCCATCTTCGCATTAGAAGGATTCAAGAAATATGTTGCAACCAAATCCGGAGTAGCAGTTGTTACTTTGCTTTCCAAAGTAAGGTCGCCATCTTTATCTGCTTTATCAAAACTCGTTATTGCCTTATAATCAAATGTAGCACAATCAATAGCCTGCAAGCCTTGATAATAAAAATCTGGATTCAACTGAAGAGCATACAATTTGCTTGACAAATCAATAACAACAGTTTTGGTATCTCCAGCACCTCCTTGAACGTTATAAAGAGTCAATGTATTTTCACCGTCATTCTTCACAGCTGTAATCGCATCGTTATATTTTGCCATCCAAGATATCTGAGTTGCTTCTTTCAAAGTACCATCTCCATTATAGATGTCAAAGAATCCATTTGCATTTGGTACATAATAGATACCATCCTTACCCGCCGCAGCAGCTTGCCCAGCAGCACCAGAGTCACCCTTATCGCCCTTTGTTCCTAGGGCGTAATAATCGGTCTTAACACCATCCTTAACCCAATAACCATCAGCACCAATAGTCCAAGCTGTACCTGCTGCACCAGCCGCACCATCTTTACCATTTGTGATAGTGAATGTTTTGTTGTTACTCAATGTAATTGTAACACCATTACCGGTAGGTGTCACATTAGTTATTACACTACCTGCTGCAATCTGGTCTTGAATGGCTTTGATAGTTTTTGACAACTCGTCAATCTGCTGTTGCAAATTATTGATGTCATCATCATAGTCCTTACAAGACACAAACATGCTTGCAGATGGGAGTACAAGAGCACCCACCATAAACATGTTGAAAATTTTTCTTTTCATACAATAAATTTTAAATTAAACAATATATAAATATGTCTTTATTTTATAGTTATCTCTCCTTAGGAGATACAAATTCAGTGCAAAGATATATATAAATATTAAAACAAGCAAATAATTACGTGATTTTTTTTAATTTTATATTCTTAATGTACATTGATGCTTAATGAATAATATAGTAATACTACTAAAAATATAATGTTGATTATAAAAATGGTTTGGCTATTAAAAAAATGTAAAGTGGGAGATTTGATCATAAGAGTGTCTAACCTTCTTTTAAAATTAAGTTTTGTGACTTGATTATGGCTTAAATTATTTAAGGCATTTTCTTGTCATGCCAAAAAAGCCTGCTTCTTTTGGTTGTGGCTTGTGGTAAAATGTCATATAGTGATAGAATTAGATATTTTTAGTTATAAACTTAATGCTATACAAAATTATATGCAGAGAATTAGTTTTTATGAATAAATACTGTTGGCTATTTAATATTGATGGTCTATTTACAGTCTTTGTTAATAATATAATGTGAATGTCATATTTTACTAAATATTTTGCAGGAGAAATAAAATGATGTAATTTTGCCGCATTTGAAAATTAAAGGGTTTAGTCTTATGGGTGTAATTAAAATAGAACTTACTCCAGAATTGATTAGTAAGATGGGTGAAGATATTGTTATTAAAATTAGTTGTAATAATTTTGAATTAACAAAAGGTTGTATAGAACAGGATAAGAACGTTGATATGTTTGAATTTATGTTGAAAATTTCTGAAATTATACGTTTGGAAGGACGAATACGCACATCTGAAACATATCTTACAACAATGAGAAGTCTCCAAAGATTTTGGGGAGCTAAAGTCTTGCCTATATCAAATATAGACAGGAGCTTTTTGCAAGAGTATGAAATCTTTTTAAAGAAATCAAATTTGGTAAATAATAGTATATCATTTTATATGAGGCGCCTACGTGCGGTCTATAATCGTGCTGTGACCGAAAATCTGATAACAGATACGAAACCTTTTAAAATGGTTTATACAGGAGCAGATAAAACGAAAAAAAGAGCTGTATCTTTGATGGAGATCAAAAAAATACAAAAAGCTATTATTAATGATAAGTGGTCAGATTTTTCCAGAGATATGTTCTTTTTCAGTTTCTATTGTCGTGGAATGTCTTTTGTTGATATGTCGTATGCAAAAAAAGATGATATTAAAGATGGATATCTTATTTATAAAAGACATAAAACGGGACAAAAACTAAAGATCAAAATGAGAAAAGAAATAGAAGACATAATAAACAAGTATGCTGCTTATTCTGGTAAATACTTGTTACCTATAATAAGAAGGAGTGATAAAGATGAGCGTCGACAATATCTTACTTGTCTAAGTAGAGTAAACTTGGCACTGAAAAATATAGCAAGAAATAACAATGTGACAGAAAATCTAACAATGTATGTGGCGCGTCACTCATGGGCAAGTCTTGCTAAAAATATGCATATACCAACTGCAGTTATAAGTGATGCTATGGGGCATACCTCTGAAAGGACGACACAAATATACCTTAACCAAATAGATACGCATGAAATTGATAAAGCTAATGATGAAATTTTAGAACAGATATTTGTAGAGTAAAGACTCTTTGTATCTTGTTTTTTATATTATATATATTAATTGGTAATATATGTAATATCAATAGTTCGTTATAAAATTATTCGTTATAAGAAGTTCATGCCACCTGATAAGCCGCTATATCAATGAGTTCTTTGACCAGTTTATCTTTTATTCGGCTGTTCGGCTTAATCCCAGACAGCTTAAAAAATCTGTCGAGC
>JGI20225J20221_1000320_pt1 | contig 98916 bp, 71 predicted proteins | sample BioMet4_FD_20221 | JGI IMG/M metagenome (IMG submission 20221) | reverse complement strand
TAACCTAAAATGAAACCCTATAAGAATGGCCAGATCTTATCGAAACTGAAATGTCTAATGACCAAACTAATAAGTGTTCTTCAATATAAGGGCTTCGGTTTTTTGTTCCATAGAAGTTATACTACGTGTGTCATCGTCGTACATAAGCTTCCTTGTAACCGGATGTTAAAGCGCCGGAAATCGTTACTCGACCTTATGTTAAAACGGCCTTCGGTCCTAATATCTTTTCTTTTACCATTTAACCCGAATTGAGGTGTATACACCTTAATTTTTTGGCAAAAAGTTTTAGCCTCTAAAACCCTAAAATGTCCGGTCTTCATCCTGAGTGTGGGACCCTTTCCAACCGTAATAACGACTGTTCAAATTACAATGATTGTAACCAAATTCCTCGTAGTTTTCGGTCTATTTCTAGGTGTCTGAGCAATGTCGAACGGTTGGAACGTTTCGATTGCAAGTTTAGGTATATGTCTTTCCGCGTATGAAGCATAATATAACCATAATTAAAAAAATTCTTAACCGTTAATTATTATTTCCGGATTTTGAATTTTCTCGTTCCATACTTTTCTAACTTCCGTTTAATAGGCGTTCCCCTGTTTAAACTTCTTCCCCTTATTTACGTGAGAGGCTCCGCTGTACTTACCAAAAGAAAATGTAAGAGAGAAATCCAATTCTTTTGTGTCTTTTTTGTCGATACCAATCGACCCCCAAGCGGTCAATGACAAGCCTTTGTAAGCTACAGTCATGTTTGGTTGGAAACTTACCCCTCCGCAGTTGCTACCGCGCCAGATATAACTACTAACCAAATCAGCCCCAACTTTAGCCTCAGCTTTGTCTTGAGCCTTCACTTTTAACGGCATAACCCCTGATAATAACGCTACTGCTATTACCCCCAATTTTACGTTTTTTGTTTTCATACTTTTACTTTTAAGTTTAGAAGAATTGCGGATGATCAGTCCGACGAAACTTATAGTATAGCGCTTCACTATTATAGTAGTTCCTTAATTTCAGGGTCTTCATGTCGGTTTCCTGTCGCCGACATTGCTTTTGTACAATAAAAGTGTGTTAATAAATTGAATAGTGGGGGCTACTTATTCAACCAACTCTTTATGCGTCTCATCGCTTCTACACAGTCTTCATGGTTACCAAATGCTGTTAATCGGATATAACCTTCTCCACTAGGACCGAATCCCACACCTGGAGTGCCTACCACATTGGCTTCGTAAAGCATTTGTTCAAAAAAACGCCAAGATCCTATGCCATCGGGTGTCTTTAGCCAAAGATATGGAGAGTTTACACCACCGTAAACCTTCAAACCAGAAGCTTCAAAGCCTTCTTTCATAGTTTGTGCATTATTTAAATAGTAATTTATAGTCTCTTTTACTTGCTTTCTTCCTTCACTGGAATATATAGCTTCAGCGGCTCTTTGCGTAATATAGGATGTGCCGTTAAATTTTGTACATTGGCGGCGATTCCATAATTTATTCAATGAAATGCGCTCTCCTTGTAAAGTAGCAGCTGTCAATTCTTTAGGTACAACAGTATATCCGCAACGTACTCCTGTAAAACCTGCAGTTTTAGAGAAGCTACGGAATTCTATGGCACATTTTTTTGCACCTTTAATTTCATATATTGAGTGTGGTACATTTTCTTCTTTAATGAAAGCTTCGTATGCTGCATCAAATAAGATAAGAGTATCATTTTCAAGTGCATAATCAACCCATTTCTTTAATTGTGACTTTGTTAAAGTGGTTCCTGTCGGGTTGTTAGGATAACACAAGTATACAATGTCTACTCTTTTTGTAGGGATTTCCGGAACGAAGTCATTTTCATCAGTACAAGGCATATAAGTAATATTACTCCACCTGCCATCTTCATTTAGTACTCCTGCACGTCCACCCATGACATTACTGTCTATGTATACCGGATAAATAGGATCGGTTACCCCAACGCTATTGTCGTGGCGAAGGATATCACCGATATTTCCTGTGTCACTTTTTGCTCCATCATTTACAAACACTTCCGTAGAGCTAAGTTGAATGCCTCTAGGAGTATAGTCATGTTTAATGATTGCTTCAATTAGAAAGTCATATCCCTGTTCCGGACCGTATCCGCGAAATGTAGCGGCGTCTGCCATTTCATCTACAGCCTTGTGCATTGCTTTTATGCAAGCTGGAATTAACGGGCGGGTCACGTCTCCAATTCCTAGTCGAATAATATCCTGACTCGGATTTGTAAGTTTAAAAGTGTTGACTTTTTTAGCAATGTCCGAAAATAAATAACTTCCTGGTAATTTGAGAAAATGTTCGTTTACTAAAGCCATATACCCTTGCTTGTTTTAAGTTGTTGATTTCTTTTGGTTGTTTATTCTTTTTTACTAATTTCAATTTCTCCGTCAAAAACTCGAGTTGCTCCTCCAGTCATTAATACGTGGTTACTTTTTTCGTCCCATTCGATGGTCAATGTACCTCCATCCATAATAACACTTGATTTGCGACTAGCCCTGCCTGTGGTAAAAGCTGCTACAGCAGTAGCACACGCTCCCGTACCGCAAGCTTGTGTAATTCCGGATCCTCTTTCCCAAACTCTCATTCTTATTTCTCCACTTTCTAGTATTTGAGCAAATTCAACATTTATTCGTCCTGGAAAGAAAGAATGGTTCTCTATTTTGGGACCTATTGCGGGAAGATCTATTTGAGTAATATCATCTACAAAAATGACCACATGTGGATTACCCATGGACACGGCAGTTCCAATGAAAGATTTATCTTCAACCGGGATTGGTTGTTCTTTCATCGTTTTTAATCCTTGACCGTCAAAGTTGACTAATTCCTCTGTTGGAATACCCATATCCACTGTCACTGTGTCTACTTTATTGTCTTCAATATGAAGTTTTAATACTTTTATTCCCGATAATGTATCAAGTGTGATCGAAGTTCTGGATGTCAGCCCATATTCATAAAGATATTTACCGATGCAGCGGCTGGCATTTCCACACATCTTAGCTTCGGAGCCATCTGCGTTGAATATCCGCATACTAAAGTCAGCCTTGTCCGACCGACCGATGAGTACTAATCCGTCGCTCCCTATTCCTGTGTGAGGAGCGCTCCATAAAACTGAAAGTTCTTCGGGATTGTTGATGGGGTATTTCATAGTGTCTACGTAAATGTAGTCATTACCTGCACCATGCATCTTTGTAAATCTTACAGTTTTTATCATTTTGTTCTTTTCGTTGGGATTAATATAATCCTTTTGTTGTTTCACTTTGCAAATATACGACATTTTGATTTATTATTTAAATATATGGTATCTTATTTCTATTTAATTTTATTATTCTTTCAATTGGTGAAAAAAAAAGGGTCTAAACTTATAAATTGAAATTACGATGGTGTAATATCACCTAAAAATGTAACAAATGAATTCAATTTGTATATTCATTCTTTATTATTTATGAGCAAAAATGATTTGATTACCTTTATTTTTGATCTTACTAAATCAAAAATACGTTTCAAATATATCATTTTGAAACGTATTTATATGTTTTGCTAACTAAATGTCTTAGTCAGCCTTGGCTTTCAAGATTTTCATTAGTTCGATAGGTTCATTGGTGGTAATAAAGTCTACTTTTTGGTCAATTAGCCACCTCATATCTTTTTTATCGTTTACAGTCCATACATTTACTTTCAAACCAAGTTCATGGCACTCTTTAATCCATTCTGGATGTTTATAAAACGCACTAATATGGTAGTCCGGTCCTGCACATCCCATATCTTTTAATTCTTTTGGAGTGAGATTTGCTTCAAGGTAAAAGACAGGAGTACCTTTAGGAGACTGCCTTATAAACTCTTTCACTGCATTTATAGAGAAAGAGATATATTGGGTTCTTTTTTCGAGTCCAGCCTTTTTTATCATACTTATGATTTGCTTAACAGCTTCACTTTCTTGCTCGGGAGTGCTATGGGCTTTAAGCTCGAGTATCAAGTTTGTTTTTAATTTCTTGGCTTTGTCCACATATTCCTGTAATGATGGAAGGTGTTCACCATTATTTAGTAGGAGCGAAGTGCAAGCTTTGAATGTGGAGGTTTCCATTTTTACTCCTTGATATGAGGGATCATGATTGACAACTAGTTTTTTGTCGGAAGTAAGCCAGACATCAAATTCTGATCCGTAACAATTTATTGAATCTGCTTTAACCAATGATGCGATACTGTTTTGCGCAGCATCTGGAGTATTCCAGAATCCTCGGTGGGCTATTACTTTAGTATCTTGTGCTTGTATTATGCTACATGTAGTCAGACATAATGCAATAGAAAATAAAATGTTTTTTGAATTCATTGCTTCTATACTATTAGTTTTGGCTTCAAATATATGCCATAAATTTGGGATGCTTGTAATAAATAGACGGAAAAGTAAAAAGCAAGAGAAAATAGAGTAAAGTATTTGTCTTTTAATTCATTATCTTCTAATAAATTCTTAATTATTATATTGACTACAACTCATTTAATTTATAAACAGATACTTATATTGTATAGAAATTGTAATATAGGCGATGCCGATTTGTAATATAATTAAGAGATTTTTGCAGAGTCATTTAATGAGAGTAAAGTTATGAAAAGAAATCTTATTATTATAAGTCTAGTTGCATTGTTCTGCTTTACGGCTAATGCTACAAACTTATTTCCTGATGGCGATAAATCTGCTACCAAGAATAACATGGATTCTAACGTTTCCATAAAAAAAACGTGGGAGTTTTATTCGGCGATAAAGAAACCAACATCAGAAGCTTTGGCTGATGAAAGCAACTACAAGTTTGGACAGGAAGCTGGCTGTTTGCACAATCTGTTTATGAGTATTTATGTTGTGAGGGAAGAAGTTGTTCCCGGGGACCCGAATCGTCGCACTGTAATTCGCAAACCTATTATTTATAATGCCGTTCGGAATGTTGAAAAGCAGATGAGTAAAGACCTGAAAGGGCAGAATGCCGATCAAAATAAAATAGAAATGGATTTTGTGCATGTCTTGAAAGTTGCGATTTCAGCTTTTGACTCCGATAGTGCTTCATTTGAAAATGCACTTCAGGAAAATAAAAAAGATAGCAATGCCCTCCTTGAAGTATTTAGGAGCGTGACGCTAACTGATATCTGATTTTAGTAAAAGCTGCATATTGAAATCTATGCAGATGCTTTTATAGGTATCCAATAATCAAAATTTTTATAACCAGTAATAGGTAGGATGGTCTTCTTACCCTGCATTTGTTATGCTTAAATATTTTAATCCATTATCGTTTATGAAGAGTAAAATTTATCTATTTATTTGTACTATGCTTTTGTGTACGATGTCTATTTGTGCACAAACAGTAAAAGTCACAGGTACAGTGACAGACAAAACCGGAGCTATTGTAGGGGCTACGGTGAAAGTAAAAGATTCTGCAAATGGTGCCATTACCGACACTGACGGGCATTACAGCCTTGCAGTGCACAAAGGGGCGACACTTGTCTTCTCATTTATTGGATATGATACGGTAGAGAAAGTCGTAGGAAATACAAATGTCATCAATGTAGAGCTTTCTGATAATATCCAGCAGATTAATGAAGTTGTCGTAACTGCTATTGGTATAAAGCAGCAAAAGAAAAAAATAGGATATACGACTCAACAAGTCAATGGGGATATATTGAATGCTACTCCCAGCTTGAATGTCGGTTCGGCACTATCCGGACAAGTCGCAGGCTTATTAGTCACGAATCCTACGGGACTTTTCCAGGCTCCAAGTTTTAAACTGCGTGGTAATGCCCCGTTGATTGTATTGGATGGCGTACCTGTAGAAACCGATTTCTACGATATTTCCAGCGAAAATATAGAAAGCATCAATGTGTTGAAGGGTACAGCTGCTTCTGCATTATATGGTTCGCGCGGGAAGAACGGTGCTATCTTAATTACAAGCAAATCAGCTCAAAAAAAGGGAGTTGAGATTAATGTCTCGACTAATAATATGATGACCGCCGGATATACAGTTTTGCCTGAAACACAACATCAATATGGAAACGGCTCAAATGGCAAATATGAATTCTGGGACGGAGCAGATGGAGGTATTTCAGATGGTGATATGATCTGGGGACCTAAACTAAATACCGGACTTAAGATTGCCCAGTGGAATAGTCCTATTCGTGATAAGATTACCGGTGAGCAAATTCCTTGGTGGGGTGATGTTTCAGGTACTCAATATGATGATAAGTCTCGTTACGAACGTGTTCCAATTGATTGGGTTTCACATGATAATCTGAAAGATTTCCTGCAAACAGGTTTTGTTACTAATAATAATATTTCTATAGCTTATAAAGGCGATAAGGCACGTTTCTTTGTCTCGGGGCAATATGCTTATCAAAAAGGTCAGGTACCTTCAACTAGAATGCATACCGGAGGACTTAACTTTAATTCCACTTTTGATCTGGCCAAGAATTTACAACTTGACGCAAATTTATCTTATAATAAGGTATTATCTCCCAGTTATCCTCGTTATGGTTATGGCCCGAGAAATCACATGTACACAATTGTGGTATGGATGGGTGATGATGTGAACGGTAAAGAATTGAAGGAACATCAATATGTGCCTGGACAAGAGGGATATCGTCAGGCTAATTATAATTATGCTTGGTATAATAATCCCTATTTTGCAGCTGAAGAACTTCAGCAAATAGAAAATCGTGATGTGGTGAACGGACAACTCTGCCTCAATTATCAATTGATGCCTAATTTTAATATACAAGGTCGTGCGGCTATGCGCCAGCAAACTGCACTACAAGAAATGAAAGTTCCCAAGACTTATATGAATTATGGTGATTCACGTGCCGGAGATTATAAAGTGTGGAATAATCGCCAAACAAACGTAGATGCAGACTTACTCGCTACTTATACGCGTGATTTAACCTCTGATATCCTTTTCACTTTGAATGCTGGTACTTCTATGTTTTATAGGAATTACAGACAGGAATATCAATCGACAGACGGGTTGATAGTACCTTATGTATACAGTATCAAGAATACGCAAGGTCCTTCAATTACCGACGCAAACCGTACGGAAAAGTCAATCCGAAGTGTATACGGTTCGGTTAATCTTGATTTCTCCAAATACGCGTACCTTACGTTGACAGGTCGCAATGACTGGTCGTCGACATTAGCAAAAGGTAATAATTCATATTTCTATCCTTCTGTTGCCGTCAGTACGATGTTGTCGGAATATATCAAGCTTCCTAAGGCAATAGATTATATGAAACTTTACGGATCATGGGCTGTGGTATCTTCTGATTTGGATCCTTACCAGATTATGTCGACATACAGTAAAGATGCAAACTATGGTTCGGAGCCATCCATATCATACCCATCATCATTGGTTAATTACTACATCAAACCTCAAAAGACAACTTCTTGGGAGGCTGGACTTTCTACCGCATTATTGCGTAACCGGATATCATTCGATTTAACTTATTATCATACTATTGATGAAAACCAGATCATCAATTTGAATATTTCAAATGCATCCGGTTTTAGCAGTCGAAAGGTAAATGGTAATACCTATACTACCAACGGTTGGGAAGTAATGGCAAACGTACAGGCTATCAGAAATAAAGATTTTCAATGGAACTTTACTCTAAACTGGAGTAAGAGTGTGAAGAAGCTGACAGAGATTTATGACGGTCAGAAGAAATTCGGTGATTTGAAAGAAGGTGATCGTGCTGATGCTTTATATGGGACACAATGGCAGAAAAGTGCTGACGGTCAACTTATTTTAGATAAAAATGGCATGCCTACTCAAGATGCTTATAAGGGATATTTCGGTCACATGGATCCTGATTTTCGTTTTGGCTTACAGAATACCTTTAAATACAAGGATTTTACATTGGCTATAGATTTGGACGGAGCATATAAGGGTGTTATTTATTCTGTGTTGAGTCAAAAGTTATGGTGGGGTGGAAAGCATCCCGAATCGGTGGAATATCGTGATGAACAGTATGCTGCCGGACACCCGGTATATGTGCCCGAAGGTGTTGTGTTGACAGGTGGTGAATTGAAGCGTGATGTTGATGGCAATGTAATTTCAGATACACGGACTTACCAAAAGAATACAACGGCGGTTGACTGGCAGCAATGGTGTCAGAACTATCCTTATAGAGCGTATGTTTCGACGAAAGAAAATGAAAAATTTGCCAATGTATATGATCGTACTTATGTAAAGCTGCGCCGTGTGGCTCTTACGTATGATTTTGGAAAGTTCCTTCCCAAAGCAGGTTCGGTAAAAGGTCTTACTGCAACAGTATTTGGTAACAACTTAGCTATATGGAAGAAGGTTCCGTTTGTTGATCCCGATTTCACAGGGAATGGTAATGACGGAGGAGCTAATGATCCGACTGCACGCTATATTGGTGTAGGAGTTAACATGAAGTTTTAATTTGATTCAAACTAAATAGATTCGGAAAATGAAAAAGATATTACTTATAATATTGCAAGTATGGATTTGTATGTCTTGCGTGAATTTGGAAGAGATGAATGTCGACCCCAATAATACAACGCAAACGCACCCTAAACTTCTACTTACTCAAATTTGCATGAATGCTTTTACAAGAGGTACTGATGGAATGTATGCTACTAAGAAAGTGATTCAAGCGGATGGTGAAAATGCTGACCAATACTACAAATGGACTCGAGGTAGCTACGGCTATTATGACGATTTGCGCAATGTACAGAAGATGGGAGAGGAAGCTGAAAGAGTAAAAGCTCCTGTATACACTGCTTTATCTAAGTTCTTCAGAGCATACTATTTCTATGAATTGACTTTACGTTTCGGAGATATTCCTTACAGTGAAGCTTTGAAAGGTGAAGAAAGTAGTATATACGCTCCGGTTTACGATGAACAGAAAGATGTCTTTGCCGGAATATTGAATGAGTTGAAAGAAGCAGATGATATATTGGCTTCTGATGGCTCGGTGATAGATGGAGATATTATCTACAATGGAGATGGCAATAAATGGCGTAAGCTTATCAATTCTTTCCGCTTGAAAGTATTGATGACTCTTTCCAATCATGCTACTGTGGGCAATATAAACATCGCTTCCGAATTCAAAGCTATTGCTACCGGGAAACCGTTAATGGCATCGTTGAGTGATAACGGACAGTTGGTCTATCTCGATCAACAGGGCAACCGTTATCCTCAATTCAATGCACAATGGTCGGGATATTATATGGACGATACTTTTATTCAACGTATGCGTGAACGCCAAGATCCCAGGCTGTTTATTTTTGCGGCTCAAACCAATAAAGGTAGAACGGAAGGTAAATCTATTGATGATTTTAGTTCTTATGAGGGAGGAGATCCTGCCGCTCCGTATAGTGATGCCATTGTAAAAGTAAGTCAAGGAACCATATCTCCTATAAATGACCGTTATCGTACAGACCCCATTGTAGAGCCAACCATGTTGATGGGATATGCCGAATTGGAGCAGATCTTGGCTGAAGCTGTAGTGAGAGGATGGATGGATGGTAATGCACAACAGTATTATGAGAATGGAATTCGTGCATCTTTTTCCTTTTTCGAAGCGCATGCTAAAGCCTATTCCCAATATCTCGGCTCGAATGCTGTTGACGATTATCTCAAACAATCGTTGGTCGATTTCACAAAAGCAAGTGGTACCGAGGATAAAATAGAACGCATTATAATGCAAAAGTATCTTGTTACTTTCTATCAGGGAAATTGGGATTCATTCTTCGAACAACTTCGCACGGGCTATCCTGATTTCCGTCGCCCTTCAGGCACTGAGATCCCTAAACGATGGATGTACCCACAAGGAGAATATGATAATAACGGAGATAACGTAACAGCTGCCATTACCCGACAATTTGGAGCCGGTAATGATAAAACGAATCAATTAACTTGGTGGTTGAAAAAAAATTAATGGGGGTATAGAATATGAAAAAGAATATCATTCTCAGTATTGCTACTATGCTTATGAGCCTGTGTATACAGGCTCAAGAAGCTCCGAAGAAGTTGAATTTCGATAAGAATGGAGAGTTTAAAATAGTGCAATTTACCGATATGCACTTAGGACATGATTTGGAGAAAGATAACATTGTAGGCGATATGATTAAGGAGCTTATCGACTCAGAAAAGCCTAATTTAGTTGTCTTCACCGGAGACAATACGACAATGGACGAAGTAAAGCAGGCATGGGATGAAATTGCTAAAGAATTGAGTAAACGAAAGATACCTTGGACAGCTGTCTTGGGAAATCATGACGATGAACATGCGGTGAGCCGTAAAAATATTATTGAAATCATTCGCCAGGAGCCTTATTGCATGATGAGTAATGTGGAACAAGGTATTAAAGGTGAAGGTAACCATGTGCTTCCGATTTATGGCTCTACAAATAATGCCAAGGCAACAGCTTTACTTTATTGCTTTGATACCAATGCTTATTCAAAAGTAAAAGGTGTGAAAGGATACGATTGGTTGGGATTGTCGCAAGTGAATTGGTATACCAGGGAAAGCCGCAAATATACGGAACAAAACAATGGGCAACCACTCCCTGCATTAGCTTTTATACATATACCTCTTCCGGAATACACCCAGGCTTGGGAATCTTTAGACAGTAAACGTTATGGCGACCGTAATGAGAAAGAATGCAGTCCCAATGTAAATAGTGGAATGTTTGTCAACATGCTCGAATGTGGAGATGTAATGGGGATGTTTGCCGGTCACGATCATGTGAACGATTATATTGCCATGCTTTACAACGTTGCATTTGCTTATGGCAGAGCATCCGGTGGTCGAAATACCTATGGTGATAAAACTCCGGGTGGACGTGTTATCGTTTTGAAAGAAGGTAAACGTGAGTTTGATACATGGATTCGTGAGAAGGGGAATAAGGACCGTATAAATGCTTGTACTTATCCAGGTTCCTTTTTGAAAGAAAAATAAAAGATCCTTTAGATCTTGGTGTAAAAACACAAACCTGAAATCATATAAGGTATAGCTTTGAAATAAAACGTTTCTCTTGATTATTCCAGGATTCCTAAAGAAAGGGATAATCTTCATTGCTGAATTTGGATTTGTACCCCAAAAGATCGAGAAAATCTTTTGGGGTATTTTAGGTAGTCTTCGCTAAACAGTATAAGTGTATTTATCTTCAATAAATAAAAGCTGAAGATTGTGATTTAGGCATTGTTATAATGCCATTTGGCTATGGGCTACTATTTATTTATCCATTGGTTGTTTGCCATCTAGATGCCAGCTAAAGCCTGTTTATCCATTGGCTATTGATCATTTAGCCACTGGCTCCGGCTTGTTTACCCATTGGCTACATTGCATCTAGCTACCAGCTATTACAGCCTTACCTACCAGCTACAACTAATTTAGTGATTTTAAAAGTAATTAAATGGAGAATGAACGCTGCTAATAATAATTAGAGTATTCTCCGACGAAATGGCAGTATGCCAACTGACACGAATGAACGCTACTCATAAAAATTAGAGTTTATTCCAATATTATGAGGGAGGAGTGATATCCGAAATAATGAATACTGTCTAAACAAAGAACAGTAAATAAAAACTTTATAAAAGCCTTTATTTACTGCTCTTTATTGGTTTGTTTGTATATCCAATATAATTATTATATAGCTATACGTTACAAGCCGTTAATTAGTCAGTATATCTAAAATTGATATACAATCCTTCAGCAATAGCTTGGGATATTATTTTCTTATTTTGTGTAAGCTTCTTCGTGTACGCCTGCTACAGCACGTCCGCTAGGGTCATTTTTACCTTGGAAAGCAGCATCCCATGCAAGTGCCTCTGCTGTAGAACAAGCTACACTTGGCACACTTGGCACACTGCGTGCAGCACTGTCACTGGGGAAGTGTTCTTCAAAAATGCTTCTGTAATAATATTCTTCCTTATTCATAGGCGTATTGATAGGAAAACGTTCAGCGGCTTGTTCCATTTGCTCGTCACTGACAGCAGCCGAAGTGATTGCTTTCAACGTATCAATCCAATTGTAACCTACACCATCGGAGAACTGCTCTTTTTGACGCCATGCAACACTTTCCGGCAACATGTCAGCAAATGCTTCACGTACAATCTTCTTCTCAATTTCTTTTCCCGGGCACATTTTAGCGGCAGGGTTAAGACGCATTGCCATATCAAGAAATTCTTTATCGAGAAATGGTACACGTCCTTCAACTCCCCATGCGGAAAGGCTCTTATTGGCACGGAGGCAGTCGTACATGTGCAACTTTGAAAGTTTCCGCACAGTCTCCTCGTGGAATGCTTGTGGGGTGGGAGCTTTATGGAAATAGAGATATCCCCCGAATACTTCGTCAGCTCCTTCACCGCTCAGTACCATCTTTATACCCATTGATTTAATGACACGCGCCAATAAATACATTGGAGTGGATGCACGAACAGTGGTTACGTCATACGTTTCGATAAAGTAAATCACATCCCTTAAGGCGTCAAGACCTTCTTGTACGGTATAGTTTATTTCGTGATGTACAGTCCCGATGTATTGGGCTACTTCCCGGGCTTTTTGTAAGTCGGGAGCATCTTTCAATCCAATAGCAAAAGAGTGCAATTGTGGCCACCATGCTTCAGATTGATTATCTGTCTCAATTCGTTTACTTGCATATTTTTTTGCAACGGCAGATATGACAGAACTGTCCAAACCTCCTGAAAGTAGTACTCCGTATGGTACGTCACTCATCAACTGACGTTGTACGGATGCTTCGAGTGCATCATGAACGTCGCTAACTTTGGCATCGTTATCTTTAACAGCGTCGTATTCCATCCAGTCACGCTTATACCAACGGTGCATCTTGCCTTCACGTCCCCAATAATAATGTCCGGGCAGGAATGGCTCATATTCTTCACAAAATCCTTCGAGTGCTTTTAGCTCACTGGCACAATATACTTTACCGTCTGCGTCTTTTCCTATATATAAAGGTATAACGCCGATCGGGTCACGTGCGATAAGGAAATCGTCAGTTTCTTCGTCATATAGTGCGAATGCGAAAATTCCATTTAGATCTTCAAGAAAGTTAATGCCTTTATCTTTATAAAGAGCTAAAATTACTTCACAGTCACTCCCTGTCTGGAATGCATATTTCCCGGCATACTTTGAGCGGATTTCGCGATGATTGTATATTTCACCGTTTACGGCTAATATCTGTTTACGATCGGGTGAATAAAGGGGTTGACCACCACTTTGAGGATCAACTATAGAGAGACGTTCATGAGCCAGGATGGCAGAGCCACCTACAAATATACCACTCCAATCGGGACCGCGATGGCGAATTTTCTGCGCCATTTTCAATGCTTTACGACGTAATTCCGGAGTCTGTGATTTTATATTGAAAATTCCTGCAATTCCACACATATATCTATTTGTTATGGGGGTTAATACTTTTTTATATTTAAGATGAAACACGCAGCTCGTCCTTACAGGGCTCGCTGCGTGTATTTATACACCCGTTTGGGCGCTATTTATGATTATTCAAATAAGCATCTATTTCCTCCGCAATTTTTTGTCCGCTTGCCATGGCATGTACCACGAGGCTTGCACCACGCGCAGCATCACCTGCAACGAATACATTCTTGGCAAATTTAGGTTGCTCCGGTTTGAGGAATCCCATTGCTAATAATACCATATCGGCATCGATTACTTTCTTCTTTCCTGTCGGTTTCATAGTAGAGCGCCCACCGTTTGGATCGGGTATCCATTCCACTTCTTCCACTTCCACACCACATACTTTGCCGTTTTTACCAATGAACTGGTTGGAGTTTAAACTCCAATGACGCGTACAGCCTTCTTCATGGCTTGAACTTGTCTTCAGCACAATGGGCCATTGCGGCCATGGAGTAGCAGGGTTATGACCCAAAGGTGGTTGTGGCATAATTTCTATTTGTGTAACACTAACGGCTCCGTGACGTACGCTTGTACCGATACAGTCGGAACCTGTATCTCCACCGCCGATAACAAGAACTTTCTTGCCTTTTGCATTAACCAACTGGTCTTTAGGNAATGCTTCTCCATCAAGAATTAGATTTTGCTGAGCCAACATATCCAAGGCCAAATATATTCCTTTTAGTTCACGTCCCGGAATATTCAAATCACGAGCCGTTGGAGTTCCCGTACAAATGCAATAAGCGTCAAATCCGGCAGGCAATGTATTTAAATCCACTTCCACACCCATTTCAAATTTGATACCTTCTGCTTCAAGTATTTCCATGCGACGGTCTATGACTCCCTTATCCAATTTGAAGTTTGGTATACCGTAGCGTAGAAGCCCGCCCGGCATAGGTTTGCTATCGAATATTGTTATTTCATAACCTTTAAGATTCAATCTGTTGGCAACAGTCAGTCCGGCAGGACCGGCACCGATTACTGCTACTCTTTTGCCATTGCGGACAGGTGTTTTGGGTATGACATAGCCTTCGCGGAATGCAGCTTCTGCTATAGCAGCTTCATTTTCACGAATGGTTACAGGTTCGTCACATGATAATTTCAATACACAAGATTTCTCACAGAGTGCAGGACAGATACGACCGGTAAATTCTGGAAAATCATCCGTACTAATGAGTATTTCATAAGCTTCACGCCATTTTCCTTTGAATAAAGCGTCTTGGTATTCAGGTTGCTTATTGCCGATAGGGCATGCCCAATGGCAGAAGGGTACACCGCAGTCCATACAGCGAGATGCTTGTAATTTGCGGTCGTGGCTATTCAACGTTTGCTCCACCTGACTGAAGTCGGTGATGCGTTCATGTACAGGGCGGTATCCCGCTTCCTGTCGTGGTATATTTAAAAATGCTTTAGGATCTCCCATTTTAGTGTAATTGAAAGTTGAAAATTCACAATCTTATGCAATTGAGAATTGACAATTGAAAGTTGTTAAACAATAGATTATAATAGAGAATTGAAGGTTGAAGAGTGAAGCTTAAGAGTTGAAAATCGAGGAGTACTTACACCTGTCGGTATACATTGACAATATGGGCGTAACTCTGATTTTTCAATTCTTAATCTTCAACTATTAAATCCTTAATAGTCTCTTTGCATATCTGCAATCTTTTGTTGCAGCTTCTTCATTTGTTCTTCCTGTAATACCTTTTTGTATTCAATCGGTACTATCTGGATGAATTGATCTACATATCTACTCCAATCATCGAGCATTGTACGGGCCAGTTTTGAACCGGTGTACAGATAATGCTGGCGAATGAGCTCATGAAGTTCTTTACGATAAGAAGCTTCTTCAATCAAAGATAATTCCACCATTTCCATATTGCAGAAATAATCAAAATTATCATCCTTATTCCATACATAAGCTACACCACCACTCATACCGGCTGCGAAATTTCGTCCGGTTTGTCCAAGAACCACTACGCGTCCCCCGGTCATATACTCACAACAGTGATCTCCAACTCCTTCAACTACAGCAGTAGCACCGGAATTACGAACTGCAAAGCGTTCGCCTACGCGTCCATTTATATATACTTCACCGCTTGTAGCACCATAAAGTATGGTATTACCGGCAATGGTATTCTTTTCTGCTTCAAAATTACTACGCACCGGAGGCAAGACTGCGATTCTACCGCCACTTAAACCTTTTCCTAAGTAGTCATTAGCTTCACCTTCCAATTTGAAATTAACTCCCGGTACAAGGAAAGCTCCGAAAGACTGTCCGGCAGAACCTTTAAACTTAATATTAAGGGTTTGTTCGGGTAATCCTTTCTCTCCATATTTGGTTGCAATGGCTCCAGATAACATAGCTCCGACAGCCCGATCGGTATTTGCAATGGTATATTCCAAAGAAATTTCCTTTTGGTTTTCTAAAGCTTCGGCAGCTGCGCTAAGAATTTCCACATCTTTTACCTTATCTATTCCATGCTGCTGATTGATGGTGTGACGGATAGCCGCATCATTATCTATACGAGTCAGGATATTATCAAAGTTGATAAGGCTGTGCTTTTTGATATTGCTTTGCGGCTTACGGACGATTAAATCGGTTCTTCCTATTATATCATCCAATTTCTCAACACCAATTTCAGCAAGATATTCGCGTACTTCTTCGGCAAGGAAGGTGAAGAAGTTTACAAGATATTCGCTGCGTCCATGGAAGCGTTTGCGTAATTCCTGATTTTGAGTTGCAACACCAACCGGACATGTGTTTTGATGGCATTTACGCATCATTACACAGCCGAGAACTATTAATGCCGAAGTTGCAAATCCGAATTCTTCAGCTCCCAACATTGCCATAAGTATGATATCACGACCAGTCTTCAACTGACCATCTGTCTGAAGCATCACTTGTCCGCGTAATCCGTTTATTACCAATGTTTGCTGGGTTTCGCTTAATCCGATTTCAGGAGAAATACCGGCATAGCGAATAGAAGAGGCTGGTGAAGCACCTGTACCACCTTCGGCACCTGAGATAACAATAAGATCGGCTTTAGCTTTGGCTACACCCGCTGCAATAGTACCTACGCCAGTTTCAGCAACGAGTTTTACACTAACTTTTGCTTTTGGATTCACGTTTTTCAAATCGAAGATTAATTGCGCTAAGTCTTCGATAGAATAAATATCATGATGAGGTGGGGGAGAGATAAGAGATATTCCCGGAATGGAGTGACGTGTTTTTGCAATCACATTATCTACTTTAAATCCGGGAAGTTGTCCGCCTTCTCCTGGTTTTGCACCCTGTGCTATCTTAATTTGAATTTCATCGGCATTTACTAAATATTCTGTGGTCACACCGAATCGTCCTGATGCTACCTGCTTAATTGCACTACGCATACTGGAACCATCTGGTAATGGTTTGAAGCGTTCACTATCTTCACCTCCTTCACCGGTATTGCTACGTCCGTGTATTTTATTCATGGCCAGTGCCATAGCTTCGTGTGCTTCGCGACTGATGGAGCCATAGCTCATGGCACCGGTTACGAAACGGTGCATGATGTTCTCAACAGGCTCTACTTTATCTATTGAGATAGGATTGCGACGGAAATCAAGAAAATCACGTAAGAAGATAGGAACATCTTTATTATCTACTAAATTCGTGAATTCTTTAAATTTCTTGTAACTACCTAAACGAGTGGCAAGCTGCAATGTGCTTATCGTCTCCGGATTCCAAGCATGCTTTTCGCCATCTTTACGGTATGCATATATACCTATATTAGGCAATAATTCACCGTCATGATTAGATGTAAAACCTGCATCGTGCATAGCAATTGCATCACGGGCTATTTCATCTAAACGGATACCTCCGATTGTTGATTTTAATCCTCCGAAATAAGCACCGCTTAATTCTTCACTCAAACCGACAGCTTCAAAAATCTTGGCACCTCGGTAAGAACGAATAGTACTTATACCCATCTTACTCATAATTTTAAATAAGCCTTTGCAGATGGATTTAATATATTTTTTTTCTGCTGTAGCATAATCAAGTTGTATTTCCTTTTTTGCTACCAATTGGTCGATAATGCCGAATGCCATATAAGGATTGAGGGCGCTCGCACCGAAGCCAAGTAATAAAGCGGCATGCATTACTTCACGAATTTCACCGCTTTCTACTATCAATGCAGTCTGTACTCTTTTTCCTACAGATATCAAGTGATGGTGTACTGCACTTACTGCAAGTAATGATGGGATTGCAGCGTGAGTAGCGTCTACTTCACGATCGCTTAGTACGATATAATTCACACCTTCGGTCACTGAATCTTCCGCTTGTTTGCATAAGTTTGCAATAGCTTCCTGAAGTCCGGAGCGTCCTTTAGAAACTTCGAACAACATGGGAACTTTCACTGTCTTAAATCCTTTATAGCGGATATTGCAAAGTATATCCAATTGACCATTGCTTAAAATAGGGTGGTTGAGACTTACCATTTTGCAGTGGCTCGGACTTGGAGTCAGTATATTCATGCCTACAGCTCCAATGTATTCTGTCAGTGACATAACCAACTCTTCGCGAATAGGGTCGATAGGAGGATTGGTTACTTGTGCAAATTGCTGGCGGAAATAGCTGAATAATAGTTGTGGTCTGTCAGAAAGAACAGCTAACGGGGTGTCATTACCCATTGAATTTGTGGGCTCTGCTCCATTTAGTGACATTGGAGCAATAACACGTTCAATATCTTCTTTCGTATATCCAAATGTACGCAACATACGATCATAGTCTTTTACGCTATGAGGAACTGTACGACCACTTTTTAATTCATCTAGTTCAATGCGGTTTGTCGTGAGCCAAGTGCGATAAGGTTTTGCTTCTGCAAGTTGTCTTTTCAATTCACCGTCATAATAAATCTGTCCTTTCTCGGTATCGATCAATAGTATTTTGCCTGGTTGTAAACGACCTTTTTCTTTAATATCGGCAGGCTCAAAGTCCATAACTCCGACTTCACTTGCAACAACCATCATTCCATTGTGTGTAATGAGGTAACGAGCAGGACGAAGCCCATTACGATCGAGCATACCACCGGCGTAACGTCCGTCGCTGAACAATAAAGCTGCCGGACCATCCCATGGTTCCATTAATATGGAGTGGTATTCATAGAAAGCCTTCAGGTCTTCACTAATAGGATTTTTTTCATTGAAAGATTCCGGTACAAGCATTGCCATGGCATGAGGCAGACTCAAACCGCTCATGACTAAGAATTCCAAAACATTATCCAATGAAGCACTATCACTCATTCCCGGTTGAATAATGGGACGAAAATCCTTAATATCACCCAATGAAGGAGACGAAAGGACACTTTCACGGGCTTCCATCCATCCTCTATTTCCACGTATGGTATTTATTTCACCATTGTGAGCTAATAGACGGAAAGGTTGTGCCAATCCCCATGTCGGAAATGTATTGGTACTAAATCGTGAGTGAACCAAAGCAAGTCCACTGGTAAAGTAGTTATTGGTAAGGTCAGGGAAGTAATTGCGCAATTGCAATGAAGAGAGCATTCCCTTATAGATTATATTCTTTGTTGACAGTGATACAATATAAAAATCGTCACGTGTGGCTATTTCCGATTTACGTACTCTGTTTTCTATTTTTTTTCTTATTAAATAGAGCTTTTTGTCCGCAGTTTCACTCTCGGTAAAGCCTGTGATGAAAATCTGTTTGATATCCGGTTCTGCTGCAAGTGCCGATTCACCTAAAATTTCAGGGCAGGTAGGCACGTTGCGTAAATGCATTAAAGTTAAGCCGTCTTTTTCTATCTCCTCAATAATGATGCTCAGAATAGCAGCTTGATCTTTTTCGTTTTTAGGAAGGAAAAGGAGACCTGTACCATATTTACCCTTTTCAGGAACAGGTATGCCTTGTAAAAGGATAAATTCATGTGGAATTTGTAGCATAATCCCGGCACCATCGCCAGTCTTATTGTCGGCGCCTTCAGCTCCACGATGGCGCATGTTTTCTAATACCTTAAGTGCAGATTCTACTAAATCGTGTGATTTGTTGCCATTGATGTTTACCAACATACCGACGCCACAAGCATCGTGCTCATTGGCTGAGTCGTACAAGCCCAACTGCTTGGGCTGTCGCTGGTAAGGCATTGCTTCTGTTTCGTTGTTAAAAAGTTCTTTTTTCATCATTCTAAGTTTACTTTAATGTCAGATTACGACCATTAGTCCTGTCAAATTGTTCCGCAAATATAGTGATTTAACTGCAATATGTTATTGTCTTATTATTGTTTACTTCTAATAAAATATACGTGTGTGTTTTTCTTGTTTCAAATTCGTTATTTAAATGCTTTTATTTTGATTGATTGTAAGTGTTTTGTTTTTATTTGGTTTCAATATGAAAGTTGTGGCATTTTTTTTAAGATTGTTCGTTGCTTTTACAGATTTGTGGTAAAGTAATTAATTCTCGATATTTTCTGTTTATTTGATAAATAAAATGAAAGAAAGAATGACTTAATGTTCATAAGAATATGTATCTTTGCAGCGCAAAATCAAAACTATATATTATGTGTGGAATTGTAGGCTATATAGGTCAAAGGAAAGCCTACCCCATCCTTATCAAAGGCTTAAAACGGTTAGAGTATCGTGGGTATGATAGTGCGGGGGTAGCATTAATTAATGATAACCGGCAATTAAATGTATATAAGACGAAAGGGAAGGTCTCCGAACTGGAAACTTTTGTCACTCAAAAAGACATTTCGGGCAATATCGGTATTGCTCATACTCGTTGGGCTACTCATGGAGAGCCCAGTCCCGCAAACGCTCACCCTCATTATTCCTCTTCCGAAAGACTCGCTCTCATTCACAACGGCATTATTGAAAATTACGCTGTTCTCAAAGATAAACTTCAAGCTAAAGGATATAAATTCAAAAGTAGTACCGATACCGAAGTATTAGTACAGCTTATAGAATATATTCAGGTGAGTAACAACATTGATTTGCTTACGGCTGTACAGTTGGCTTTGGGAGAAGTTGTAGGAGCGTATGCGATTGCAATATTGGACAGAAATAATCCGGATGAAATTATAGCGGCGCGTAAGAGTAGCCCGCTGGTTGTAGGGATCGGAAAAAATGAGTATTTTTTGGCTTCGGATGCAACGCCTATAGTTGAATATACCGATAAGGTTGTATATCTCGAAGATGAAGAGATTGCCGTAATTAAAAGAGGTGAAAAGCTTAAAGTTGTCAATTTGCATAATGTGGAGTGTCCACATGAAGTAAAGACGGTAGCTCTAAATATCGGGCAGTTGGAGAAAGGCGGTTATCCGCATTTTATGTTGAAGGAGATCTTTGAACAACCTGATTGTATTCATGACTGTATGCGCGGACGTATCAATGTGGAGGGTACCAACGTAGTCCTTTCCGCTGTCATTGATTATAAAGAGCGGTTGTTGGCAGCCAAGCGTTTTGTCATAGTGGCATGTGGTACTTCATGGCATGCCGCTTTAATAGGGAAACATCTTATTGAAAGTTTGTGTCGTATTCCGGTAGAAGTAGAATATGCTTCTGAATTTCGCTATCGTGATCCGGTAATAGACAGTAATGATGTGGTAATTGCAATCTCACAAAGTGGTGAGACCGCCGATACATTGGCAGCTGTAGAATTGGCGAAAAGCCGTGGAGCTTTTATATATGGTATATGTAATGCTATTGGTTCGTCTATTCCAAGAGCAACACATACAGGTTCCTATATTCACGTCGGTCCTGAGATCGGAGTTGCTTCTACCAAAGCTTTTACCGGACAGGTAACCGTATTGACAATGCTTGCGCTGACACTTGCCAAGGAGAAGAAGACTATTGACGAAGAACAGTTCCTCAATATTGTACACGAACTGAATACCATTCCGGATAAGATGAGGGAGGTTTTATGCCTGAATGAACGTATTGCCGAATTATCCAAAATATTCACATACGCTCATAACTTCATTTATCTAGGTCGTGGATATAGTTATCCGGTGGCGTTGGAAGGAGCTTTAAAGTTAAAGGAAATATCATATATTCATGCCGAGGGCTACCCTGCAGCAGAGATGAAACACGGTCCCATTGCACTCGTTGATGCAGAGATGCCTGTGGTTGTGATTGCTACACACAACGGATTATATGAGAAAGTTTTAAGCAATATACAAGAAATCAAAGCGCGTAAAGGTAAAGTCATAGCATTGGTGACTAAAGGTGATTCTGTGATTAGTAAGATTGCGGATACTTGCATTGAACTTCCTGAAACGATTGAATGCCTTGATCCTTTAGTTGCAACGGTTCCTCTGCAGCTATTGGCTTATCATATTGCAGTATGTAAAGGAATGGATGTAGATCAACCTCGTAATTTGGCCAAATCGGTTACGGTGGAATAATAGTGACATTATAATAAGGTATAAACAGATTGATTTACTTGGTATAATTAATATATATAATGGAAGAACTTAAGCACGAATGTGGCGTTGCCATGATACGCTTGTTGAAACCTTTGTCATACTATGAAGAAAAGTATGGTACGTGGATGTATGGTTTGAATAAGCTTTATCTTTTGATGGAGAAACAGCATAATCGCGGACAAGAAGGAGCTGGATTAGCTTGTGTGAAATTGGAAGCTAATCCGGGGGAAGAATATATGTTCCGCGAACGTGCTCTCGGTTCGGGAGCTATAACCGAGATATTTGGTTCGGTACAAGGCTACTTTAAAGAGTTGACAAAAGAACAATTGCACGATGCCGACTTTGCCAAGCAGAACCTTCCATTTGCCGGAGAGGTTTATATGGGTCATTTGCGCTATTCCACTACCGGAAAATCGGGAATTTCGTATGTACATCCTTTCTTGCGACGAAATAACTGGCGGGCTAAAAATCTAGCCCTCTGCGGAAATTTCAATCTGACTAATGTGGATGAGATCTTTGCCCGAATTACAGCGATAGGACAGCATCCCCGGAAATATGCCGATACTTATATCATGTTGGAACAGGTCGGTCACCGGTTGGATCGTGAAGTGGAGCGTGTCTTCAACTTAGCGGAAGCCGAAGGATTGACAGGTATGGACATTACCAACTATATTGAAGAGCATATTGATCTGGCTAATGTGTTACGCACATCAAGTAAAGAATGGGATGGTGGCTATGTCATGTGCGGATTGACCGGAAGCGGAGAGATGTTTGCTTTGCGTGATCCGTGGGGTATTCGTCCTGCATTCTGGTATCAAGATGACGAGATAGCCGTCTTGGCTTCCGAACGTCCTGTAATACAAACCGCATTCAACGTTCCTGCTGAATCCGTGAAAGAGTTATTGCCGGGACAATCTGTTCTGATCAATAAAGCCGGTAAGTTACGGACCGTACAAGTCAATAAAGTTCGTGAAGTACGTCCCTGCTCATTCGAGAGAATTTATTTCTCACGTGGAAGTGATATTGAAATCTATAAAGAACGAAAATTATTGGGGGAAAAACTCGTTCCTAATATATTGAAGGCCATCAACTATGATATTGACCATTCTGTTTTCTCTTTCATCCCAAATACAGCCGAAGTTGCTTTCTACGGTATGTTGCAAGGACTTGACGACTACTTGAATGAAGAGAAAGTACAGCAAATAGCGGCATTGGGTCATGCTCCCGATCATGAAGAATTGGAGCGTATCTTATCCCGTCGTATTCGTAGCGAAAAGGTAGCCATAAAAGATATAAAGTTACGAACGTTTATTGCCGAAGGAAATAGCCGCAACGACCTTGCTGCCCATGTGTATGATATTACATACGGCAGTCTTGTGCCGGGAGTGGATAATCTGGTGATAATAGATGATAGTATTGTTCGTGGTACGACGTTAAAACAGAGTATCATTGGTATTCTCGACCGCCTTGGTCCAAAGAAGATTATTATCGTTTCTTCATCACCACAGGTTCGTTACCCCGACTACTATGGCATTGATATGGCAAAGATGAGTGAGTTTATTGCGTTCAAAGCTGCCATTGAGTTGTTGAAAGAACGTGATATGAAAGATATTATAGCAGCTGCCTATCGGAAATCGAAAGATCAGGTTGGCTTGCCTAAAGAGCAGATGGTGAATCACGTGAAAGAGATTTATGCACCGTTCACCGATGAAGAAATTTCTGCAAAGATGGTTGAGCTGCTTACCCCAAAAAGTACAAAAGCGAAAGTTAAGATTGTATATCAGCCTTTGCAAGGTTTGCATGAGGCATGTCCTAAAAATAAGGGTGACTGGTACTTCAGTGGTGATTATCCCACGCCTGGTGGCGTCAGGATGCTGAATACCGCATTCATTAATTATATTGAGCAAGTATATCAGTTCTGAGAACAATGCATACATCCGAAAGTCAGAATTTAATTTTTCGGATGTATCTTCAGAATTGGGTAGATTGATGCTTTGAAGCCATCAAAGCATACACAGAGTGACTTGCAGGTAGTAGATAGAAATTGTTGTATTATTTAATATGTACAATTCACATAGGTTTTCAGTCCGGTTTTTAAAGCTTGAATTGAGAACCTTTCTGTGGATAGTAAATGCAAATATAAAGAATGAGAAATGTAACTCTTATCCTTGACGACGGGAGCCGTTTTCACGGAAAGTCGTTTGGTTATGAAAAACCGGTAGCGGGTGAGGTGGTCTTTAACACAGCCATGACAGGGTATCCCGAGAGTCTGACCGATCCTTCGTATGCCGGGCAGTTAATGACTTTGACCTATCCGCTGGTAGGTAACTATGGAGTACCGCCTTTTACTATTGAAGCTAACGGGCTGGCTACTCTTATGGAAAGCGAACGTATTCATGCCGAAGCAATTATCGTGAGCGACTACAGCGAGAACTACAGTCATTGGAATGCTGTAGAAAGCTTGGGCGAGTGGTTAAAACGTGAGGAAGTACCCGGGATAACCGGTATCGACACCCGTGAATTGACAAAAGTACTTCGCGAGCATGGCGTAATGATGGGACGTATTGTCTTTGACGGTGAAGACGAAAGTGTAAAAACAGAGAGTTACAGTGACATTAACTATGTAGACCGCGTGAGTTGCAAAGAAGTGATTGTCTACTCCGATAAGTCTGTCTCTTCTTATAGCATAGATGCCGATAAGGCTTCGATAAATGCTGACCTTACTGTCTCTCAAAAGAAAAAAGTGGTTTTGGTGGATTGTGGAGTGAAGTCGAATATCATTCGCTGTTTACTGAAACGTGGAGTGGAAGTAGTCCGTGTACCTTGGGATTACGACTATAACGGTTTACAGTTTGATGGATTGTTTATCTCCAATGGTCCTGGCGACCCTGATACTTGTGATGCTGCGGTGCAAAACATCCGTAAAGCAATGCAAAATGAGAAGTTGCCTATCTTCGGTATCTGTATGGGTAATCAGTTGCTTTCAAAAGCTGGAGGCGCAAAGATCTACAAACTGAAATATGGCCATCGCAGTCACAATCAACCTGTTCGTATGGTGGGTACTGAACGTTGCTTCATTACCTCACAAAATCATGGTTATGCCGTTGACAACAACACCCTGACTGAAGCGTGGGAACCATTATTCATCAATATGAATGATGGATCGAATGAAGGAATCAAGCACAAACATAACCCATGGTTTTCTGCACAGTTCCATCCGGAAGCAGCAAGTGGTCCTACTGATACGGAGTTCTTGTTTGATGAATTCGTAAAGCTGCTGTGAGAATAGATGAGAGTGTGTTGAAATAAAACGATAGCTGATAGACTGAATGAATAATTGAATAAATAAGAAATGAAAGAAAACAATATAAAGAAAGTCCTGTTGCTTGGTTCGGGCGCACTGAAGATCGGTGAAGCCGGTGAGTTCGACTATTCCGGATCGCAGGCACTTAAAGCGTTGAAAGAGGAAGGTATACATACCATACTTATCAACCCTAACATTGCTACCGTACAGACTTCAGAGGGAGTTGCCGATCAGATTTATTTTCTTCCGGTTACTCCTTATTTTGTAGAAAAGGTAATAGAGAAAGAACGCCCCGAAGGTATCATGTTGGCTTTTGGTGGACAGACTGCATTAAACTGTGGTGTGGCACTCTACAAAGAAGGGATTCTTGAAAAATACAACTTAAAAGTTTTGGGTACTCCGGTTCAAGCCATCATGGATACTGAGGATCGTGAACTTTTTGTGAGAAAGCTTAATGAGATCAATGTCAAAACCATTAAGAGTGAAGCGGTAGAGAACGCTATTGATGCACGTCGTGCTGCTGCGCAGCTGGGCTATCCGGTTATTGTGCGTGCTGCTTATGCATTGGGTGGTCTCGGTTCGGGTTTTTGTGATAATGAGCAGGAACTTGATGTGCTGGTTGAAAAAGCTTTCTCTTTCTCTCCCCAGGTACTTGTGGAAAAATCATTGCGCGGGTGGAAAGAAGTGGAGTATGAAGTTGTTCGCGACCGATTCGATAATTGTATCACGGTTTGTAACATGGAAAACTTTGACCCGCTGGGTATTCATACTGGAGAGTCAATCGTAATAGCACCCAGTCAGACTCTGACTAACACTGATTATCATAAATTGCGCGAGCTTGCCATTCGCATTATCCGTCATATCGGAATTGTTGGTGAATGTAATGTTCAGTATGCTTATGATCCTGAAAGTGAAGATTATAGAGTGATTGAAGTAAATGCACGCTTGAGCCGATCTTCAGCTCTGGCATCCAAGGCTACAGGTTATCCGTTGGCATTTGTTGCGGCGAAGTTGGGCTTGGGATATGGTTTGTTTGATCTGAAAAACTCGGTGACAAAAACTACCAGTGCTTTCTTCGAACCGGCGTTGGACTATGTAGTCTGCAAGATACCTCGTTGGGACTTGGGTAAGTTCCATGGCGTAGATAAAGAACTGGGTTCTTCAATGAAATCCGTTGGTGAAGTTATGGCTATCGGACGTACATTCGAAGAAGCAATTCAGAAAGGTCTTCGTATGATAGGTCAGGGTATGCACGGCTTCGTTGAGAATAAAGAACTGGTCATTCCCGATATTGACAAAGCGCTGCGTGAACCGACTGATAAACGAATTTTTGTGATATCCGAAGCTTTCCGTGCCGGATATACCGTTGATCAGATACATGAGTTGACCAAGATTGACCGTTGGTTCCTCGATAAACTGATGAATATTACCAAAACAGCTAAAGAGCTGGAACAATGGGGTAATAATCATAAGCAGATTGTGGATATGCCTAAAGAGCTTTTAAAAATGGCTAAGGTGCAAGGATATTCCGATTTTCAGATTGCTCGTGCCATCGGTTACGAGGGGGATATGGAAGATGGAATTCTTTATGTACGCAACCATCGTAAGAGCGTAGGCATTGTCCCTGTAGTGAAGCAAATAGATACATTGGCTGCCGAATATCCGGCTCAGACCAATTACTTATATCTGACTTATAGCGGTACATCAAATGATGTGCATTATCTAGGTGATCACCGCTCAATTGTCGTTCTCGGTTCGGGTGCATACCGTATCGGTTCCAGTGTGGAATTTGACTGGTGCGGTGTTCAGGCATTGAATACCATACGTAAGGAAGGTTACCGCAGTGTCATGATCAATTATAACCCGGAGACTGTTTCCACCGACTATGATATGTGCGACCGTCTTTACTTTGACGAGTTGACTTTTGAACGTGTAATGGATATCCTCGAACTGGAAAATCCTCACGGTGTTATTGTTTCTACCGGTGGTCAGATACCGAATAATCTCGCTCTTCGTCTTGATGCGCAAGATATTCCTATTCTCGGGACAACGGCCCAAAGTATTGATAATGCTGAAGACCGTGAGAAATTCTCGGCTATGCTCGACCGTATCGGAGTGGATCAACCCCGTTGGAGAGAGCTTACCTCCATGGAAGATATCAACGGCTTTGTGGAAGAAGTCGGATTCCCCGTATTGGTTCGTCCTTCTTACGTATTGTCCGGTGCGGCAATGAATGTCTGCTCCAACCAGGAAGAACTGGAACGTTTCTTGCAGCTTGCGGCTAACGTATCTAAAAAACATCCTGTTGTTGTAAGTCAGTTCATCGAACATGCTAAAGAGGTAGAGATGGACGCCGTAGCACAAAACGGTGAAATCGTAGCGTATGCCATTTCCGAGCACATCGAGTTTGCCGGGGTACACTCCGGAGACGCTACCATACAGTTCCCACCGCAAAAACTTTATGTGGAAACCGTACGCCGCATTAAACGTATCAGTCGTGAAATTGCCCGTGAATTGAACATCTCAGGGCCATTCAATATCCAATATCTGGCTCGTGAAAACGACATCAAGGTAATTGAATGTAATCTGCGTGCCAGCCGTTCATTCCCCTTTGTCAGCAAGGTGTTGAAGATTAACTTCATCGAATTGGCTACCAAGGTAATGCTTGGTTTGCCGGTGGAACGCCCCAGCAAGAACTTGTTTGAATTGGATTATGTAGGTATCAAAGCCAGCCAGTTCTCTTTCAATCGTCTGCAAAAGGCCGACCCTGTGCTTGGAGTGGATATGGCATCTACCGGTGAAGTTGGTTGTATTGCTTCCGATACTTCTGCTGCCATTCTGAAAGCAATGCTTTCTGTCGGTTATCGCATACCGAAGAAGAACATCCTTCTGTCTACCGGTACTCCGAAACAAAAAGTGGATATGCTTGGCGCAGCGCGTATGTTGCAGGAGAAAGGTTATAAACTCTTTGCAACCGGAGGTACTTCAAAATTCCTGACCGACAATGGAGTTGAGAATACCCGCGTATACTGGCCTAGCGAGACAGAGCATCCACAAGCTTTGGAAATGCTCCACAATAGGGAAATTGATATGGTAGTAAACATTCCCAAAAACCTTACGGCAGGGGAGTTGGACAACGGTTATAAGATCCGTCGTGCCGCTATCGACCTCAATGTTCCATTGATTACCAACGGACGTTTGGCTAGTGCTTTCATCAATGCATTCTGCACAATGACACTTGATGATTTGGCTATAAAGAGTTGGGAAGAATATAAATAGTAAAAACAGATGGTCTGTTGCATGCAAACAGACCATCTGTTCGATATAAAGAGACCATCTGTTGACCCCAAAGAGACTATCTGTTTGGGGTCAACAGACGGTCTCTTTTTTTTTGTGTGTAAGTCTTTGTATATTAACTTGTTATTTCGCTTGCTTGATTCGTATTGCTTCTTTATTTACGCTTCCAGAACCATTTTTCATTATTAACCAGTCTGCTACCTCTCTATTTAAGGTGTAATTTTTTTCTATAAAAAGTGCAATTCCATGCATTCCATCCTTTGAATTTCTTTCATGTCAGTTTATTTTTGAAGGCTATATTATAGAGCATCCGATAGTTTTCCGTACATTTGCCCGATTATTGTAGGATTGAATTGACAACCATTATGATAAAACATGTTGTAAAAGGACTTTGGATTTTTCTGGGAGTCGTCGTATTGACGAGTGTAATTATATTCTTTTCCATTGCAAAGGGGTGGATAGGCTATATGCCTCCTGTTGAAGATTTGGAAAATCCCAATTATAAATTTGCTACGGAAGTAATGTCCGAAGACGGACAAGTACTTGGAACCTACTCTTACAGTAAGGAAAACCGTATTTATGTAGGATATAACGAACTGTCTCCCAATGTTGTGAATGCGTTGATTGCAACAGANGANGTACGTTTTANAAGCCATTCNGGNATTGATGCTATCGCATTGTTCCGTGCNATAGTAAAGCGCGGTTTATTCTTTCAAAAAAATGCCGGTGGAGGTAGTACCATTACCCAGCAGCTTTCCAAGCAGCTTTTTTCACCGAGCGCAGACAATATAATTGAGCGTTTGTTCCAAAAGCCTATTGAGTGGGTTATTGCTGTAAAATTGGAGCGTTACTATACAAAGGAAGAGATTCTGACGATGTATCTCAATAAGTTCGACTTCCTCAACAATGCCGTAGGTATAAAAACAGCAGCATTTACTTACTTCGGCTGTGAACCAAGTCAGCTCAAGATAGAAGAGGCAGCGACATTGATCGGTATGTGTAAAAACCCTGCATACTTTAATCCTGTACGTTTTAACGAACGTTCCCGCGGACGTCGTAATGTCGTTTTAGATCAGATGCGTAAGGCAGACTATATCACTTCTGAAGAATGTGACTCACTTCAAGCACTTCCTTTAACGTTGAATTATCACCGTGTCGACCATAAAGAAGGTTTGGCTACTTACTTCCGCGAATATCTTCGCAAGGTGCTTACGGCAAAGAAACCGGATCGGGGTGATTACCGTTCATGGCAAATGCAACAATATTACGAAGATTCACTTGATTGGGAAACCAATCCCATGTATGGCTGGTGCGAAAAGAATACCAAAAACGATGGTACCAAATACAATCTTTATACCGATGGTCTGAAAATCTATACCACAATTGACTCACGTATGCAGCAATATGCCGAAGAAGCTGTGGAAGAACATTTGAAAGACCTGCAAGGACATTTCTTCCAAGAAAAGAAGGGCAGAAGAACTGCTCCGTTCACCAATAAAATCTCCCAGCAACAAATGGATGATATTATGATGCGCGCTATGAAACAGAGCGATCGTTATCATAATATGAAAAATGCCGGTATGTCCGAAAGCGAAATACAGAAAGCCTTCAATACACCGGAAGAGATGTCCGTATTCAGTTGGAATGGTGAACGTGATACGGTTATGACGCCAATGGATTCCATCCGCTATTATAAATACTTCCTGCGTGCCGGATTTATGTCAATGGATCCACGTAACGGACATGTGAAAGCTTATGTCGGTGGTCCTAACTTCCATTACTTCCAGTATGACATGGCGATGATGGGACGTCGTCAGGTGGGATCTACTATCAAACCTTATCTTTATACGTTGGCAATGGAGAGCGGTTTCTCTCCATGTGATGAAGCACGCCACGTACCTTATACATTACTTGATGAGAATAATCAGCCATGGACACCACGTAACACGAATCAAAAGCGGTACGGTGAAATGGTGACTGTGAAATGGGGNTTGGCAAATTCGGATAACTGGATTACCGCATATCTGATGAGTAAGCTTAATCCTTATGCCTTGAAACGACTGATACAAAGCTTCGGCGTTCGTAATCGCGACATACAACCCACCGTTTCACTATGTTTGGGACCTTGTGACATATCTGTCGGAGAGATGGTAAGCGCTTATACCGCTTTCCCGAATAAGGGTATCCGGGTAGCTCCGTTGTTCGTAACAAAGATAGAAGATAGTGCCGGAAATGTACTGGCTACATTCAACCCCGATATGGAAGAAGTTATCAGTGCCACAAGTGCCTATAAAATGTTGGTTATGCTTCGTGCCGTAGTGAATGAAGGGACAGCCGGAAGTGTTCGCCGTTTGGGTGTTAAAGCCGATATGGGAGCTAAAACCGGTACTACAAATAACAATTCTGATGGCTGGTTTATNGGATTTACCCCGACATTGGTTTCAGGCTGTTGGGTTGGAGGCGAAGATCGTGATGTTCACTTCGACTCTATGGTTTATGGTCAGGGAGCACGTACAGCTCTTCCTATATGGGCCAAATATATGGTGAAAGTATTCGCCGATAAATCTCTGGGATATGACGATAAGGCAACCTTCCAATTACCTCCGGGATTCGATCCGTGTAGTGACGGTACTGCGGTAAGCGATTCTTTGGCTGTCCAGCGACCCAAGCAAGGGTTGGATGATATCTTTGAATAGAACGATGACCTATATTCTTTGTCTAGGCAGCAATGAGCAGAAGAAAGAGAGTCTTCAGTTGGCGCGTGAGCGCCTGCAAAGCATTTTTCCCGATATCCATTTTGCCGATGAAGAAGAAACCGAACCGGTCGGCTTTATCCGTAGTGAAAAGTTTCTGAATCAAGTAGGCGTTTTTACATCAGATCTTCCTATGTCGGAGATTAAATCCACATTGAAGGAAATNGAACGGGAAGCCGGAAGAAAGCCTGAAGATAAGGAAAATGGTATCGTGCTGNTGGATATTGATCTTCTNGCCGATGAGTNTATGNTATACAAACCCGTTGATTGGGATCGTGACTATGTACGGCGTGGAATAGCGCAATTGGCTATACAGCGAAGATGCGATTGAAAGAATGATTTAGAAGTAAGTTTTATAGAAAAATATAACATGCGATTTTTAGGAATAATTCCTGCTAGATATGCGTCTACACGCTTTCCGGCAAAGCCTTTGGCTATATTGGGTGGAAAGCCTGTCATTCAGAGAGTATACGAGCAAGTAGCCGGCATACTCGACGACGCTTATGTGGCTACAGATGATGAGCGTATTGAGTCGGCCGTGAAAGCGTTCGGAGGAAAGGTTGTAATGACCTCAACTAAGCATAATAGTGGTACCGATCGTTGCTACGAAGCTTTGACAAAGATAAGCGGACAATTTGACGTTGTGGTTAATATCCAGGGAGATGAACCGTTCATCCAACCGTCACAATTGGAAGCACTTAAAGCTTGTTTCGACGATAGCCAGACACAGATTGCCACATTAGTCAAACCCTTTACCGCCGAGGATTCATTTGAAGCATTGCAAAATATAAACTCGCCAAAAGTTGTATTGAATAAGAATCACCATGCAATGTACTTCAGCAGATCTATCATACCATACCAGCGAAATGCCGAAAAGAATGTATGGCTCGAGAATCATGTCTATTACAAACATATCGGTCTGTATGCATACCGTTCCGAGGTATTGAAAGAAATCACTGCACTTCCACAATCTTCGCTCGAATTGGCTGAGTCATTAGAACAACTTCGTTGGCTGGAAAACGGCTACAAGATAAAGGTTGGCATTTCCAATGTGGAAACAATCGGAATAGATACTCCTGAAGATCTGGCGAAGGCTGAAGAATTTCTGAATACATTGAAACATTGATTTATAAAGGATTCTAAAGATACCTTTGTTATTCCCCTACTTATTGTTTATTTATTGAAATATCCCGCATGATAGACCGAAATATCCAGCCGTTGATTCGTGAGCCGCAATTATCTACAGTACCTTCTCCTGAAAAGCGTGTGATGCGCAATGGAATTCCATTGTATATACTTTCCGGTGGAGATCATGAGGTAGTGCGCATTGATTTTGTAATACCTGCGGGGCGCTGGTTTCAGACGCAACACTTGCAAGCCTTGTTTACTAACCGCATGCTGCGTGAAGGCACTCGCAAATATGCAGCATCAGAGATCGCTGAAAAGCTCGATTATTACGGTGCCTGGCTTGAACTATCTTGTTCTTCGGAGCACTCTTATATAACTTTGTATTCGTTGTGCAAGTATCTTCCTGAGACGTTGGATATTCTTGAATCTATCATAAAGGAACCCTTGTTTCCGGATAAAGAGCTACAGATAGTTATCGAGAATAATCTTCAGCAATATCATATAAACCGGACAAAAGTTGATTTTCTGGCGCATCGTTCATTAATGCAGAGTATCTATGGGGAGCATCACCCATGTGGGCAAGTGACCGAAGAGAACGATTACCGCACTATAACTCCTTTAGTTTTAAATGATTTTTATAAACGTTATTACACTTCGGGTAATTGCAGTATCTACCTTGCCGGGAAGGTAGATGAAGATGTCATAAAGAGGGTTAGCAGTTTGTTTGGAAATGAAAGCTTTGGATCAGACTTTCAGCCGATAGATGCAAAAAAATACGTAATAGAGACCAATGACGAAAAACGTATCTTTGTAGAACGTCCCGATGCTATGCAGAGTGCTGTACGTATGGGCATGTCATCTTTGGATATTCTTCATCCCGATTTTCTCAAATTCAGAGTTGTAGTAACTCTTTTAGGTGGATATTTCGGGAGTCGGTTAATGTCTAATATTCGTGAAGATAAAGGTTATACTTATGGCATTTCATCCTCTATCCAAACTTATCCCGGCAGTGGTCTGTTTGCCATTGCTACTGAAGCTGCCAATGAGTTTGTTGAGCCTCTGATTAAAGAAGTGTATCATGAAATTACCCGACTACAAAGCGATCTGGTTCCGGACGAAGAGTTGTCTATGGTAAAAAATTATATGATGGGAGAGATGTGCCGTAACTACGAGTCGGTATTCTCATTGGTCGATGCTTGGATATTCAATCACAGTTTCGGCTTACCGGATAGTTATGCGGAAGATTCGGCAAGAGCTATCGAAACCATAACTCCTGCGTATATTCGCGATTTGGCTCAACAATATTTATGTAAAGATACATTAAAAGAAGTCGTATCTGGCAAAAAAATATTATAAAACCTTTCATGCATCTGTGCTTTTTAACAGATACTATTATCTTTGTGATATTCGTAAAGGGAATAGATGTAACAAGTTTGATGCTTTTTGCGTCTCATTAAATGGACGGCATTGTCGACACGTTTCTAAAATATTTGGATATGCCGTATTACAATATTAGGATTAAACATTTTTTTATTTAGCACTAAATTCCGAATGAGATATTTATATACCACACTCGCTTTCGTATTTACTTTATCTTGCGGGGTGAAAGCCCAAGAAAAAGAAGGTTTCTTCAGTAAACTGAAAGATTCGTTTTCTTCGGAAATCGTAATAGGTACCTACACTTTTAAAGATGGATCGGTGTATACCGGTGAAATGAGTAAGCGTAAGCCTCATGGAAAAGGTAAAACTGTTTTTAAGAACGGTGATGTCTTTGAAGGAGAATATGTCAGAGGGAAACGTGAAGGATATGGTACCTACACTTTTACCGATGGTGAGAAGTATGAAGGACAATGGTACCAAGACCAGCAACACGGAAAAGGCATTTACTATTTCTTGAATAACAATCGCTATGACGGCATGTGGTATCAGGATTACCAGCAAGGTCATGGAATAATGTACTACTACAATGGCGACGTTTATGAAGGCGAATGGGCGAAAGATAAACGCGAAGGCAAAGGTACTTACGCTTGGAAGAACGGCTCCAAATATACCGGTTCATGGAAAAACGATAAAAAGAATGGAGAGGGTGTTCTTCTTTGGAACGATGGCTCCAAATATGATGGACAGTGGAAAGAAGATATGCGCGAAGGTAAAGGAACCTTTGAATATGCCAATGGTGACAAATATGTAGGAGATTGGGTTGATGATATGCAGCACGGTAAGGGTATTTACTTTTTCCACACAGGCGATCGTTATGAAGGAATGTATATACAAGGTGAACGTACAGGATCGGGCATCTACTACCATGCCAATGGAAATAAATATGTTGGCGATTTTAAAGACGGGGTACAGGAAGGAAAGGGTACATTCACATGGGTCAACGGTGCCGTATACGAAGGAGATTGGAAAGATAATGTCCGCACAGGATACGGCGTATATAAGTGGAATGCCGGGGATTCTTATGAAGGTGAATGGAAAGATAATAACTTTGACGGTCAGGGAACTTTGACTCTAACCGATGGTACACGCTATAAAGGACATTTCTCGAATGGACTCGAAGATGGGAGTGGAGTGCAGCAGGATAAAGAGGGAAATCGCTATGAAGGTTTCTTTAAACAAGGCAAAAAGCATGGTCCCTTTATAGAAACGGATAAAGACGGTAAGGTAATCCGAAAAGGAACCTATAAAATGGGTAAGATTGAGAATTAAAGATATAAAAAGAGCATCCGATGAAGATGCTCTTTTTATATCCATAGTTATGAAATAATCAGATAATATATTGTGAACTGATTGACTCGTTGTTCACTACCCGCTTAATCGTTTCGGCAAACATTGCTGCAATGCTAAGCTGCTTTACTTTCGCACATTTTTTAGAGTAAGGAATACTATCTGTAAATACGATTTCGGTTAAACCGGATTCCTGTACACGGAACGATGCGGGATCGGACATCACACAGTGACTGGCAATGGCACGTACTGATTTAGCACCGGCTTTCAACATCATATCTCCAGCTTTGGTGATTGTGCCTGCCGTATCAACAATATCATCCACCAAGACAACATTTTTATTACTTACATCTCCGATGATTTGCATGGAAGCCACTTCGTTGGCTTTTTCTCGCGACTTGTTACAAAGCACCAAAGGTACATCCAAGTATTTAGAGAAAGTACTTGCACGTTTTGAACCACCCACATCCGGAGTTGCAATAACCAAATCTTCCAATCCTAGAGATTGGATGTATGGAAGAAATACTGCCGATGCGTATAAGTGGTCTACCGGAATGTTAAAGAAGCCTTGAATTTGGTCAGCATGGAGATCCATGGTGATTAAACGGTCAATACCTGCAACTGAAAGAATGTCAGCTACTAATTTTGCTCCGATAGAAACACGTGGCTTGTCTTTTCTGTCTTGTCTTGCCCAACCGAAATATGGAATAACTGCAATTACGCTCTTTGCCGATGCTCTTTTGGCTGCATCGATCATAAGAAGAAGTTCCATCAAATTGTCCGAATTCGGAAAAGTAGATTGTACCAGGAAAACATGTGCCCCACGGATAGACTCTTCGTAAGAAACTGCAAACTCACCATCGGCAAAGTGATTGATATTCATCTTACCCAAAGGACAGCCCAAACTTGCACAAATTTTTTCTGCAAGGTATCTCGAGTTTGTTCCCGAAAATACCATGAAAGGTGCTTTTTCGCTCATTGTATAATGTTACCTTTTGATTTAATTTGCGTGCAAAGGTATGAATTTCCCTCTACATATAACAAGAGTTATTGTAGAAAAAATATTTTTCTTTCCGGTATTTATTTGTAGCTTTGCTCATCATACATTTATTCATAATTATATAGTAAAGTATATCATTTTTACGTTGAAATGAATTTGTGAAAAGACTTATCTTTATTCCATTCTTAGGCTTATTGGGGGTATGTATGACACTTGTTTCCTGTTTAGGAACGGCTCCCACGAAAGAAGTAGAATTGATTGATTCGCTCAATCAGTTGTCTTATGCATTGCGTTACAAAAATTTGGATTCTTCTTATAGCGCTGCGGGTAAAGCTTATCGCCAGGTAAATATGTATAAGCAAGGAAAGGCTGAAGCTGCCAATAATTTGGGTTTCTGTGCATTTATGCGTATGGATTTTGAAAAAGCGGAACGTCTGCATAAGGAAGTATATGAGCTTACTAAGAATGAGTTGGAATTGCTGATTGCTGATATTGGGTTGATGAAGGTTTATCAGCGCACTTCTATGAATAAAGAATTTTATGATTATCGCAACAGTGCACTGGTGCGAATGAGAAGAATAAATGAAGACACCAATCTTTTTGTCGACAGGCACGAACGGGAACGTTTGAATTATGCTAGGTCGGAGTTCAATATTGTCTCTGCGATATATTATTATTATTTGCAACAGCGTCCCGAGGCCATGGCTTCCATTAATGACATCAAACCGGATGAAGAACTTCAAACCGATACAGCCCAGATTCTTTATTATCATTATATAAAAGCCTCTGCTTCCCTCTGTGAAGGTGATACTCCGGATGATGAACGTCTAAACGAATTTGATGACCTTTATATGACATGGAAAATGGCTTCTCACGGAGGTTACCTATATTTCGAAGGAAACGGTATACAAGGTATTGCCAACTTAATGTCTTCTCCCGATGCTTTTCTTTTTTTTAAGGAGCAACGCTCTTACGCACTCAGTCAAATGGGATACCCCGTTGATTCATTACTGCCTTTGCATCTCGGACAATTGGCTTTGCAAAAATTTAAAAAGTACAATGACTTATATCAGATATCAGGAACTTATGTTTCTATCGGCAAATACTTGAATTTGCACGGTAAATATAGAGAAGCACTGGATACGCTGACACGCTCGCTCGATTGTGTGAATGAGCATCACCGACGGTTTTATAAATGTAATGATAGTCTGGACTGGTTGAGAGCATTTGATTATAGAGATACTATCAGTACAGAAAAAGTATGGATACAACGCAAAATAAAAACCGTGCCCGAATGGATATCACGTATACGTGAACAAATGAGCGTGGCATACGCTGGCATGAATATGAAGGTACGGTCCGACTACAATCGTAATATTTACTTGGATATTCTTGAAGATACACGTCAGGATAAAGAGTGGGAAAGTCGTTACCAAGCTCTTGAAAGTGAAGCCAGGCAATTGAACATTGTGCTCTCTGTTGTTATAGGTGGTTTTATATTGGTTATGATCTTGTTCGGGCTATTGAATAAGACTTCCAAGAAACGTCACAAGAATCATTTGGACAGGTTGCGCAGAATGCTTGATATCTGTCAGAAGATTACAGCTTCTATTCCTGTGGATGCCCGAAGTGAAGAGGATATTGTGGAGGCTATTCTGCAAACAGTAGGTAGTGAAATAGAAGAATTGTTTGGAACGGAAAATATAGGAATTGTTGATAAACACTTGGTAATTGGTAAAAAGCTGAATAAAGACGAAAGGGCAATGGTGAAAGTCATTGCTCCTTATATAACTTGGGCACTTGAAAATGGAATGACTTCTGTGCTGCTTGGCGACGAACGCAGGCGTTTAGAAAAGCAGCGTTACGTATACGAACAACATATTGCGGAAAACAAACGCCAAAATGTAGTAAAGAAAGCGTGTCTTGCAATAGTTAATGGTATCCATCCGTATATTGATCGTATTATTAACGAGGTGCATAAGTTAACGGAAAAAGGATATATAAATGATGCGGCTATAAAAATTGAAAAATATCAGTACATTGATGAACTGGTAACCACAATAAATGAATACAATGACATTCTGGCTTTATGGATCAAGATGAAGCAGGGAACGCTGAATTTGAATATTGAAACATTCCAATTGAATGAACTTTTCGACTTAATACGAAAGGGAGAGAGGGCATTTGAGATGAAACATCAACAGTTGGAAGTACTACCGACAGATGCTTATGTAAAAGCTGATAAGGCTTTGACCCTCTTCATGATTAATACACTTGCTGATAACGCCCGCAAATACACTCCACAGGGAGGAAACATTAAAGTATATGCAGAAGTTACCGATACTTACATTGAAATATCGGTGCAGGATACGGGGTGTGGTTTGAGCGAGAAAGATGTTACCCGTATTGTAGGGGAAAAACTTTATAATTCCCAGGAGATAGGTATACAAGACGCAATTGACAAGAATGAATTGCTCAAGAATAAAGGCAGTGGTTTTGGTTTGATGAACTGCAAGGGCATCATTGAAAAATATCGTAAAACAAATGCACTGTTTAGTGTTTGCCTGTTTAATATAGAAAGCGCGATAGGAAAAGGAAGCCGTTTCTATTTTCGTTTGCCGGTAGGTATACGCAAAACGCTACATTTGTTATTTCTGATTTTGGGGCTGTCTTCCAGCCTCATGTCATGTTCTGATCCCGTAGAGAGGACCATGGATCAACCGGATAAAACATTGGTACAGATAGAGCAGGATACACTTTCCCGAAAAGCTGAGATGGAATACGAAAAGCTATTAAATAAGGCCTCAAAATATGCTGATGGTGCCTATTACTGCAATGTAGATCATAATTATGAGCGGGCTTTGCTCTATGCGGACTCTGCAATATCTTGTCTGAATGCGCATTACAAGAAATATTCCCGTTTCCCACATCGATTTATGAAGCTGAAGGGGGAAGGTGATCCTGCCGAATGGGATTGGTGGAATAAGATTTTTAATTCAGACTTTCATGTCATACTTGATGTCCGTAATGAGGCTGCTGTTGCTTTTCTTGCTCTAAAACAATGGGATGGATATACCTATAATAATATGGCCTATACAACCCTCTATAAATTACTTGGCGAGGACCAATCGCTCGAAAAATATTGTAGGCAATTGGAACGTTCCACTAATAATAAAATGGTCGGGGTAATCCTTTCCGTAATATTGTTAGGGTTGCTAATATTTGGATATTATATCTTGTATATCCGCAAGCGACTGGTTAATAGATGGAATTTGGAACAGGTCTTTGAAATTAATGAAAATATATTTTCAGCTTCTCTTTCGCAAGCATCCGAATTGGAGGAAATACTTAAGCGTGAAGAGGATACCATAAGATACATTCCCCGGCAAATTGTGGATAAGGCGTTTGATTCCGTCAATGAGCTTTTGACTATTGATAGGTTTGGCATTGCAGTTTATAATGAGTTTACCAACCAATTGGAATATGCTTCTAACCCGGATCAAGACAATTTACCGGCCTTGGGAGATATGGAGCATAACGAGGCCGGCATGAATGTGGTGCAGCGTTGTTATGATAAGCAGGCTCACTTGTCGGAAAACAATATCAATGCTTATCCTTTGATGGTTGATACTGTGGAAGAATCGCGCTGCATAGGGGTGTTGTATATAGAGAACAGGGAGAACAACAATCAGGAATCGGATTCTTTATTACTTGAGTTGATAGCCCGATACGTGGCCATTGTGGTTTTTAATGCGGTAGTGAAGATAGCGACAAAATACCGGGATATTGAATCGGCACATGAAGAGGCTTACCGGGCTTCATGGGAAGACAGTATGCTGCATGTACAAAACATGGTGCTGGACAATTGCCTCTCCACCATTAAACATGAGACCATATATTACCCTAATAAGATAAAACAGCTTATTAGTAAGGAACTGTCTGGTAACTTGTCTGAGGCGGAGGAGTTGGAAACGATTTCAGCTATAAGTGAATTGGCTGAATACTACAAAGGAATATATACCATACTAAGCTCCTGTGCTTCCCGGCAACTGGAAGAAGTGACTTTTCGTAGGGGAGTGGTTCAGGTGAATAACTTGTTTGAATGTGCTTCGAAGTATTTCCGCAACTCGATAAAAGGTAAAACGTTTGCGATCAATCTTCATATTGATCCTTCCAATGCAAAAGTTACGGGCGATTTTATCTTGTTACGTTTCTTATTGGAAAGTTTGATTGACGAGGCGTTGTCTGTACCCCTTGACGGTGAATTGTACCTTGACGCCAAGCCTGACGGTGAATACATCCGCTTCTCTTTTACTGATAAACGGAGGACGAAAACTTTGGAAGAACTTAATCAGCTATTTTATCCGGAGCTAAACCGAATGACAACCAATATAGCAAAAGGAGACTTGAAAGAAACGGAGTACCTCATATGCAAACAAATTATTCGCGACCATGACGAGTTTGCCGGAAGACGTGGCTGTCGGATTATAGCGGAGCCTGCCGAAGAAGGATTTACGGTCTGCTTTACAGTACCAGTGAGAAATAAATAAAGAAATATACTTATGGAAGATAAAAAATTTAAAGTAATCATCGTTGAAGATGTAAAGCTTGAACTGAAGGGTACGGAAGAAATCTTCCGTCATGAGATCCCCAATGCTGAAGTGATAGGTACTGCCATGACTGAACAGGATTTTTGGGTACTCATGGAAAAGGAAATTCCGGAGCTGGTCTTGCTTGATTTGGGTTTAGGAGGTTCTACTACTATTGGGGTGGAAATTTGCCGCTCCATCTTTAAAAAATATCCGGGAGTACATGTTCTTATCTTTACCGGAGAGATTCTTAATGAAAAGCTTTGGGTAGACGTGTTGAATGCAGGTGCCGATGGAATAATTCTTAAGACCGGTGAATTGCTCACCAAAACAGACGTTCAAGCTGTGATGGAAGGGAAAAAACTGGTGTTCAATTATCCTATTCTCGAAAAGATTGTGGAACGGTTTAAGCAATCGGTTTATAATGAGACCAAACGGCAGGAAGCTGTGATTAACTATGATATCGATGAATACGATGAGCGCTTTTTGCGCCATCTAGCTNTNGGNTATACCAAAGAGATGATTGCTAATTTAAAAGGAATGCCGTTTGGAGTGAAATCTTTGGAAAAGCGGCAAAACGATTTAGTAAATCGTCTTTTTCCACAAGGAGAGAGGTTAGGGGTGAATGCGACCCGTTTGGCTGTTCGTGCTCTTGAACTTCGTATCCTTGATATCGACAACCTTCAGGAAGATGAAGAATAATCTGTAACAGATTCGGCTATTATAAAATTGAACCTTGCAAATGAGGATAGTAAAAACGAAATGGCACCTGCCACATCCGGCTACGATGTTTCTCTTGCTGACTGTGGCTATTGTAGTTCTTTCATGGATTTTTGATATTTATGGAACGAGCGTATACCAGCCTCATAGCGGTGAATCAATTCGAGTCCAAAGCCTTCTCAGTCCCGAAGGGATTCGTTGGCTGCTGAGAAATGTTATTACTAATTTTACAGGTTTTGCACCCCTAGGATTGGTTATTGTGGCGATGTTTGGCATTGGTGTGGCTCAACATTCGGGTTTTATCGATGCTTGTATTAGGATTACTTCTCGACAACGCCGGAATCCTTGGCATGTGGTGGTATTGGTTATTTTCCTTGGGCTGATTTCGAATGTTGTTGGTGACGCCGGATACATTATTTTGCTTCCGATAGCTGCTACTTTATATCATTCAGTTGGTTTGCATCCGGTTGGCGGTATTATTACCGCTTATGTTTCGGTAGCATGTGGTTACAGTGCTAATATTCTTGTGACGACACTTGATGCTATGCTTGCCGTAAAAACCCAAGAAGCAGCTGATCTTATGCATGTACATTTAGGCAATACTGGACCTTTGTGTAACTATTACTTCATGTTTGTCTCCACTTTCTTATTAGCTTTTATCATCTATCGGATAACCCGCCGCAATTTATTGCCTGCCTTGGGCAAGTATGAAGGCAACATTGAGTTTAGTGGCTATAAACAAGTTTCCCGGAAGGAACGCCGTGCATTATTAGCCGCTCTGGGGACGGGCTTTATATATGCAGGTGTTATTTTATGGGCTACATTTTCCTCGTGGGGTATTTTACGTAGTGTAAATGGCGGATTAATGCGCTCTCCTTTTATTGACGGCATTCTATTCATATTGTCTTTTGGAATAGGGTTGACAGGTATGGCATACGGTTTTGCTTCCGGGCGTTATCGTACGGATACGGATGTGATAAACGGATTAGCCCAACCGATGAAGTTATTAGGGGTGTATTTTGTGATAACCTTCTTTGCAGCTCAAATGTTTGCTTGCCTTGATTATTCACATTTAAATAAATGTCTTGCGATCATGGGGGCGAATATGCTTTCGTCCATCCACACGAATAGTCTTTGGCTTTTAATTTTATTTATCTTCTTTACGGCTGCCATGGATCTCATCATGGTTTCGGCATCTGCAAAGTGGACTTTCATGTCTTTCATCTTTATTCCTTTCTTTGCAGAATCTGGTATTAGCCCCGATGTTGTACAGTGTGCGTATCGTATTGGAGATAGCCCCAATAATGCAATTGCGCCTTTTATGTTTTATCTGCCCCTCATATTGACTTATATGCAGCAATATGATCGACAGGCTACGTATGGAACTTTGTTGAAGTATACTTGGAGATATTCTGTTTACATACTTTTGGCATGGACTTTATTCTTTATTGTATGGTATGAAGCCAAGCTTCCTTTGGGACTCTAGTTGTATGTTTAAGACGATCATAAAAATGCAGGATTAGATGATAACAGTTAGCGAAGATTTGTTTAATTGTTAGCTTGCATAACAATAGAAGTAATGCCTCATTACAATAGTTGTTAATGAAATATCAACTATTGTTTTCCATCAGAAGAATAATGATGAGATANTAAAAGAGTAAAGTGCAGGTAAATTTACCTGCACTTTACTCTTTTATATAATTCACTCTACCTAATCCTGCTTTAATCAATGTTTTATCTAGACCTGTGTAAGCATGTAGGTGTAAAACGTATAAGAAGACTGGGGAGAATGTGTTTTATCTCTTTGGAATTCCAAATAACTTACGCACCGTTTCTTCACTCGAAATAAAGCTTACGGCACTTATTACATTGTCATAGTTTTCTCTGTCGGTGATGCGTGGAATAACTATTTTTGCAACTTCAAGCTTGTCATCGTCAAAAGTATAGATAGACATCAGCCGCACACATTGGGCACAAGTAAAGTAATTGCTACCCGCAGCCAATTGTAGAATCTCAAGTTGATCATCTTTAAACGGTTTGCTTTTAATTTTATTGTATAAGGCGGTGAATTCTCCTTCTCTCATGCTTCTGGAATATGGGTCAGGTCTTTCATGAACAGGACGACCTATAGGGCGATCTGTAACCGGGATGTTTATCACGGGATTAATTTGATTATTGTAGCTGTTATCGCTGAATGAGTCCATATTGATGACTACATCATTAGCAAAAGTTATAACAATAACCGTATTACCTCCATTTCCCGCAACACTTTTTTGATATTCCCATTCCTCATTGCTTCTGTCAAAACGCCGGTAGTTTGGTGCTCCTAATAGAGATGAGACCTCATTTTTACTCATCCCTTTATGCACCTTCATTAAAATGTCAGTGTTAGGGTAAAAAATAGCACAACTATTAATTGTTACAGCGAGCATCAGTAAGGTAAGAATCTGTTTTAGTTTTCTCATGTTATTCTAAGTTTTCTATGTTTCTACAAATATATGTTGAATAAAATAGATAATCAAATATTATCAAAAATAAACTGTCTTTCCCAAATAAACTACTATTTTTGCAACAGGCATAACATCAACTTGTTATGTCTTATCCTTCAATGAATCTAAAACTATATGCATAATGGAAAATTCGGCTAAATTTTATTCTTTATCCTTCACAAATAGCAGGACCTGGTTATTTGCAGGTTTATTCGTAATAGGTAATATCCTTTTTCCGCAACTTTGTCATTTATTGCCTGTCGGTGGTCCTACTTTACTCCCTATCTATTTCTTTACACTGATTGCCGGATATAAATTCGGTCTTAAAGTTGGTCTACTTACTGCAATATGTTCGCCGCTTATTAATCATATTCTTTTTGGAATGCCTCCTTCGGCTGCACTACCTGCTATTCTAATCAAGTCACTTGTTTTAGCGGGTATTTCTGCTATTGTGGCTTTACGAATACAAAAAGTTTCTTTTCCTGCTATTCTGGTAATCGTGTTGACTTATCAAATAGTCGGCACGGCTTTCGAATGGATTATCTCCGGAAGTTTATATGCTGCTGCGCAGGATTTTAGAATTGGTATTCCCGGCATGCTTATTCAATGGATTGGTGGATATGCGCTCTTAAAATTATTGGCAAAAGCTTAGAGTAAGTGTCGGCGCTGACATCATTGTCATTTAAGACAAAACAACAAAAATAAAATAAAGGAATTACTGTTCCATTTTAATTACTTTGATATGGCTAAAACAATGGAGGAAGTCTTGGATCGCTTCAAGACTATTCAATTTCAAGAAGATTTTGATTTGATTGTTGCAATAGCTAATGGGGGTATTGTTCCTGCAGGTATTATAAACCAACGCTTGGAAAAAGATATTCAGTTGCTTCATATTAATTTGAGGGATGAGTATCAACATCCTAAATATGAGACTCCGCGTTTATTGGGTCCGGTAGACTTTGATTGCAATGGCAAACGAATTCTTTTGGTTGATGACCGAATAAAGACGGGAGCGACTATCTTGTTTGCAAAAGAGTTGCTAAAGGAGGCCGCTCTTTTAAAAACATTTGCTGTAAACGGGAATGCAGACTATGCTCTTTTCAATGAAGCTTGCTTTAAATTTCCTTGGATACTATAAACACGAATTAGGTACAATTGAACTGATTTGTATAATTAATAACGAATATTATGGATAGAAGGGATTTTCTGAAAACAGTTGCAGTTACGGGGGCCTTGATGACTATACAACGTTCTGAAGCCATGGATATTTTATCACAGAAGCTGGTTTCGGCTACTGGTAAAAAAGTCGATTTGGTAGCTGTTATGGGAGGTGAACCGGATGTGATGTTCCGGCGTGCAATAACCGAGATGGGTGGAATTAAAAACTTTATCAAACCGGGACAAAAAGTTGTGGTAAAGCCTAATATAGGGTGGGATAAAGCACCGGAATTGGCCAGTAATACAAATCCGAAACTGATTGGTGAGATTGTGAAGCAGTGTTTTGCTGCAGGAGCTAAAGAGGTGACTGTATTCGATCATACCTGCGATGACTGGCAAAAATGCTATAAGAACAGTGGAATAGAGGCTGAAGTTAAAGCTGCCGGAGGTAAACTGGTGCCTGCGCATTTGGAAAGTTACTACCGGCCGGTAAGTTTACCTCATGCAAAGAACATGAAGAATGCTAAGATACATGAAGCTATAGTAAATTGTGACGTTTGGATTAATGTGCCTGTATTGAAGAATCATGGAGGAGCTAATCTAACCATCTCCATGAAGAATCACATGGGAATAGTATGGGATCGTGGGTTCTTCCACCAAAACGACTTGCAGCAATGCATTGCCGATATTTGTACGTTACAAAAGAAGCCTGTATTAAATGTCGTTGATGCTTATCGCGTAATGAAAACAAATGGTCCGCGCGGACGCTCTGCTTCGGATGTAGTATTAACCAAAGGATTGTTTGTCTCTCAGGATATTGTGGCTGTGGATACCGCTGCTGCGAAGTTCTTTAATCAGGTTCGGGAAATGCCACTTGATACGGTCACGCATCTTACCAATGGGCAGGCTCTAAAAATAGGAACTATGGATTTGGATAAACTGAATATAAAAAGAATTAAGATCTGATAGTCTTAATAATATAAATAGCCATGCTAAAAAAAATACGACTTATTGTCTCTTTGGTTCTGTTTGGACTGATCACGTTCTATTTCTTAGATTTTACGGGAGTATTCGGCACTCATTCTTGGTTGCAAAGAATACAGTTGGTTCCTGCTTTATTATCCTTGAGTTTCATCATTATTGCAGCTCTCTTTCTTCTTACCTTTCTATTTGGACGGATTTACTGTTCTTCTATTTGTCCGATGGGTATCTATCAGGATATTGTCGGCTGGATTACCCGAAAAGTGGCAAAAAGGAAAAAACGCTTTAAATACACCCGCCCCAAGACAATGTTAAGATGGGGAACACTGGTAGTGACAGTAATCGCTTTTTTTGCGGGATTCAGTGTGTTGCTTGGTTTACTCGACCCTTACAGTGCATACGGAAGAATGGTCGTAAATGTGTTTAAACCTATATATATTGCTGGAAATAACTTATTTGCATCTGCTTTTAATCATTTTGATAACTATATGTTCTATAAGGTTGATGCTTCAATATTGAGTATTCCTTCTTTAATTATCGGTCTACTCACACTTTTAGTTATCGGCTTTTTAGCTTCAAAATATGGACGCTTATGGTGCAATACGATTTGTCCGGTAGGGACCTTACTTGGTTTGATTGGTCGTTTCTCCTTATTTAAAGTAAGGATTGATCAAATAAAATGCAATCATTGTGGAGTTTGTGCCACAAAATGTAAAGCTTCCTGCATAAACAGTTCGGAACAGTCTATCGATTATACACGTTGTGTGGATTGTTTTGATTGTATTGGAGAGTGCCGTCAGCATGCTTTATCTTATAACTTGCGTGTAAAAAAAGTCGATCATTCGACGGATTCTTCTAAAAGAAACTTCCTAATAGCCGGAGCTGCTACTGCTTCTGTCGTTCCAAAAGTATTTGCAGATGCACAAGCGGTTGTCGCTAATGCTAATGGTCTGAAAAGTGATAAAAGAAAGACTCCTATAACTCCTCCGGGTTCGATAAGTCGAGCACACTTTCAAAATAAATGCACTTCCTGTCATTTGTGTGTGAGTAAATGTCCCTCGCATGTACTGAAACCATCTTTTATGGAATATGGGCTGGACGGATTTATGCAACCTACCGTATATTTTGAGAAAGGTTTTTGTAATTTCGATTGTACGGTATGTAGTGATGTTTGTCCCAATGGTGCAATATTGCCTCTGACAAAAGAACAAAAGCATCTTACCCAAATGGGGCAGGTGGTCTTTATCATGGAGAACTGTATTGTATATCGCGAAAATACGAGTTGTGGAGCTTGTTCCGAACATTGTCCCACACAGGCAATTTCGATGGTTCCTTATAAAGGAGGTCTGACTATTCCGAATGTGGATACAGCTATTTGTGTAGGATGTGGAGGCTGCGAATATGTATGCCCGGCACGCCCATATCGTGCTGTCCATATCGAAGGAGATGCTATTCAACAGAAAGCAAAACCCTTTGTTGAAAAGAAAGAAAAGCATATAAAGGTAGACAACTTTGGCTTTTGAAAATAGACCACTCAAGCTTTTGTTATATTCGTGCAATTTTCTGCTTCGTATAGATTTCTGATACAATAATTTGATTAATTTCGTGGCGAAGAATTAATATCGAGAGGATCTATATGGAAGTGCAGACGAATAATTGGTTTTCTAAGAAATATAATGTAGGCTTCGCTTTGAGTGGAGGATTTATTAAAGGTTTTGCTCATCTGGGCGTAATGCAGGCTTTATTGGAGCATGATATCAAACCGGATATTTTGTCCGGTGTCAGTGCCGGAGCTTTAGCCGGCGTATTTTATGCCGATGGAAATGAACCTCATCAAGTACTCGACTACTTTTTGGGACATAAATTCCAAGATCTGACAAAGCTGGTTATTCCCAAGGTTGGGTTGTTCGACCTTAAGGAGTTTGTAGACTTTCTGAAAACGAATCTTAAGGCTCAGAGACTGGAGGATCTGCAGGTGCCTCTCATTGTAAGTGCCACGGATCTGGATCATGGCCGTTTGGTGCATTTTCACAAAGGAGATATTGCCGAACGGATTGCAGCTTCCTGTTGCATGCCCGTATTGTTTGCTCCTGTAAAGATAGATGGTACACATTATGTTGATGGAGGATTATTTATGAATCTACCTGTGTCAACAATCCGCCGAATCTGCAATAAAGTCGTTGCGGTAAATGTAAGCCCTTTGATGGCAAATAAATATAAGATGAATATTGTAAGCATTGCCATGCGATCTTATAATTTCATGTTTCGTGCCAACACTTTTCCTGAACGTGAAAAGGCCGATTTACTCGTTGAACCTTATAATCTGGAAGGTTATAGCAATACTGAACTAAAAAAGGCTGAAGAAATCTTTATGCAAGGATATAAGACTGCGAATAACTTGCTGGAGCAGCTGGCTGTTGAAAAAGGGACGATTTGGAAAGACAATGTTGAAAAAATGCTCTTATAAAGTGAAGTTGAAATGACTGCAAAAAATAAAATTATTATATATCAGGTACTTCCACGTTTATTCGGTAATAATAAATGCCGTTGCATTTACAATGGTGATATTGTTGAAAATGGATGTGGGAAGATGTCTGACTTCACCCTTCAGGCTTTGAAGGAAATTAAGAAAATAGGTGCAACGCACATTTGGTATACCGGCATCATAGAGCATGCTACACAGACGGATTATCGTGAATATGGAATCCATCTTGATCATCCTGCTATTGTTAAGGGTAAAGCAGGTTCTCCTTATGCCATAAAGGATTACTATGACATTGATCCGGATTTAGCTGACAATGTGCCGGATCGGATGAAGGAGTTTGAAGATCTTGTAAAGCGTACGCATCGTGTTGGCTTGAAAGTTATTATGGATTTTATTCCCAATCATGTTGCCCGACAATATTATTCGGATGCACAGCCTGATGGAACAGTCCAGTTNGGCGCAAATGATGATACCGAGTCCGCTTTCAGTCCTTATAACAACTTTTACTATATTCCCCAATCCGAGTTGTGCGGACAGTTTGATATGAAAGGGAATGCCACTGAAGCATATAAAGAGTTTCCGGCTAAAGCTACCGGAAATAACCGTTTCGATGCCTTTCCGAATATCAATGATTGGTATGAAACCGTGAAATTGAATTACGGTGTTGATTATCAAAATGGAGGAACATGTCATTTCGATCCCGTGCCTGATACGTGGACTAAAATGCTTGATATTCTTATGTTTTGGGCTAACAAGGATATTGACGGATTCCGGTGTGACATGGCTGAGATGGTTCCCGTTGAATTCTGGGAATGGGTGATCCCGCAAGTGAAGGCCCGATATCATGATATTCTTTTTATTGGTGAGATCTACAATTCGGCGGAATATAACGACTATATATTCAAAGGTAAATTTGATTATTTGTATGATAAGGTGGGACTGTATGACACCTTGAAGGATGTAATCTGCGGACAAGGTTCCGCTACAGCTATCACCCAATCGTGGCAGAGCTTGGGAGGGCTGGAGAAATACATGCTGAACTTTCTTGAAAATCACGATGAACAACGTATAGCTTCAGATTTCTTTGCCGTTAATCCGAGAAAAGCAATTCCGGGTCTGATTGTATCTGCTTGTATGAATACAAATCCTGTGATGATTTATTTCGGCCAGGAATTTGGAGAGTTAGGTATGGATACCGAAGGATTTAGCGGAAGGGACGGTCGGACTACAATATTCGATTATTGGAGTGTGGATACGATCAGACGTTGGAGAAATGAAGGAACTTTTGATGGTAATCTACTTACAGAGGAACAAAAAAAAATATATCGGATATATCAATGTATATTAACACTATGCAATAAGGAAAAAGCTATTACTGAAGGCGCTTTCTTCGATTTAATGTATGCCAATATAAATGGATGGCGTTTCAACGAACATAAGCAATATGCATTCTTTAGAAAAGCTGATAATGAACTTCTGTTAATTGCAGTAAATTTTGAACATATTCCGGTTGAAGTTGCGATCAATATTCCATCCCATGCTTTTGATTTCCTTCAAATTCCGCAAATGAACTCTTATCAAGCTAAAGACTTATTGACCGGAAAAAAAGAGTTGATAACAATTTTGCCCTATAAGGCGACTGAAATTTCATTGGCGGGATATGGCGGTAAGATTCTAAAGATAAATTTATAAAAGAAGATATTGTAAAATATTCAGTTGATCGATATTTATGAATAAAGGTCGAATAATTTCGTTTATATACGGTTTTTAAATTTTGAGGCATTACTTATTGTCGTATTGCTTGATATTTAAAAACATTTTATCTTATGGAATTGGTATTGTAGTAAAGTAGTCTCAAAACTTAAAAATACCGTATATATCATTCAAATATCAATTGGGCATCGGTTTATTATGACTGATGCTTTTTTTGTATCCGTTTATAGTAAGTTACGAAAATAATGTGTAAGTTTGTCAGATAATAAGGAAGAATAGTAGTATGAATATCCCTGTTATATTTAACTTTCTAGAAAGTTTAGATGCTAACAATAATCGCGAGTGGTTTAATTCACATCGTGAACAGTATGAGCAGGCGCGTGAAGAGTTTGAGAAACTACTCACTGCAATAATTTCAAGAATAAGCTTGTTTGATGAGAGTATTCGTGGTGTTGAGGCTAAAGATTGCACTTATCGAATTTACAGAGATACTCGCTTTTCTCTGGATAAAACCCCTTATAAAACTCATTTTGGCGGGTACATTAATGCTCGTGGCAAAAAATCCGATCATTGTGGTTATTATGTGCATATAGAACCGGGGAAATGTTTGCTTGCCGGTGGTAGTTACTGTCTGCCTCCAAACATATTTAAAGCCGTTCGTCAAGCTGTATATGACAATATGGATGAATTTAGGAGCATTGTCGAAGATCCTCAATTCAAGCAATACTTTCCTGTAATTGGTGATTCTTTCTTAAAAACCGCTCCTAAGGGATTCCCAAAAGATTATGAACACTTGCAGTATTTGAAGTGCAAAGAATACACTTGTTGTTACTATGTTTCCGACGACTTTTTTAGATCACCGGATTCTCTCAAACATATTAGTGACGTATTTAAGCAACTTAAGCGCTTTGCTGATTTCTTGAATTATACGATTGACGATTTCGAATAAATTTTATATTAAGATTAACTAACTTAAAACATTAGGTATTATGGTAGTAGACCGATTGGAAAATTTGGATAAATACGTTTCTTTAAATCCTTTATTTTCACAAGCTGTTGATTTTCTCAAGTCACATGATTTGCAAAACATGGAAATAGGAAAAATAGAGTTAAATGGACAAGATTTGGTTCTGAATGTTGCTCAAACTAATCCAAAGACCAAAGAAGAAGCTAAATTGGAAACTCACAACGCATTTATTGATATCCAGATACCTCTTTCTGGAGCAGAAATTATGGGATATACTCCAGGAAAAGACTGCCTACCTGCAAATGCTACATACAATGCAGAGAAAGATATTACTTTCTTTGAAGGACTAGCAGAAAATTATCTGACCATAAAACCTGGAATGTTTGCTATATTCTTTCCTCAAGATGGACATGCTCCCGGTATTACTCCTGAAGGAGTAAAGAAAATAATTGTAAAAGTAAAAGCTTTATAAACAAGCTGTTATCTAAATATATTCCTAAGTTATGGAAACATTGAATCTAATCAAAAATGACCCCTGGTTGGAACCTTTTGCTGGTGCCATTAACGGACGTCACCAATATGCTTTAAGTAAAGAAGGTGAGTTGATTGCAAATGGAGACAGAAAAACGTTGTCCGACTTTGCCACAGGATATCTCTATTTTGGGTTGCATCGTACGGAAAATGGATGGATTTTCCGTGAATGGGCTCCTAATGCGACACAAATTTTTCTGATTGGTGCTTTTTCTGATTGGAAAGAAAATGCCGACTATAGCTTAAAGCGTATAGATAATGGTAATTGGGAAATTGAATTGCCCGCTGGTACTTTGCAGCATGGCGATTTATATAAGCTCATTGTACATTGGAATGGGGGAGCGGGTGAAAGAATTCCGGCATGGGCTAGCCGCGTTGTGCAGGATAGCAATACTGGCATATTCAGTGCACAGGTTTGGGAACCTGAGCATCCGTATATTTTAAAAAGCCATTCTTTTAAGCCGACTGTTGATCCATTGCTTATTTATGAGTGCCATATAGGCATGGCGCAGCAGGAAGAAAAGGTCGGTACATATAATGAATTTCGTGAGAAGATTCTGCCTAGAATAGCAAAAGCCGGATATAACTGCATTCAAATAATGGCTCTTCAGGAGCATCCTTATTACGGAAGCTTTGGTTATCATGTTTCAAATTTCTTTGCGCCTTCTTCACGGTTCGGTACACCCGATGAGTTGAAAGAGCTAATCGATGTTGCCCATACCTTGGGCATTGCTGTTATCATGGATATCGTCCATTCTCATGCAGCAAAGAATGAAGTTGAAGGACTTGGTAATTTTGCCGGCGACCCTTATCAATATTTCTATCCGGGTGCACGTCGTGAACATCCTGCGTGGGATTCTCTTTGCTTTGATTACGGTAAAAACGAAGTATTACATTTTCTACTTTCCAACTGTAAATATTGGCTTGAGGAGTACGGTCTGGATGGGTTCCGTTTCGACGGAGTTACTTCCATGCTCTATTATAGCCATGGATTAGGTGAATCCTTTGTTCACTATGCCGACTATTTTAATGGACATCAGGATGATAATGCCATCTGTTATCTGACTTTAGCCAATAAGTTAATTCATGCCGTTAAACCTCATGCTATCACTGTGGCTGAAGAAGTATCAGGTATGCCTGGCTTAGCCGCTGCGGTTGAAGATGGTGGTTATGGCTTTGATTATCGCATGGCTATGAATATCCCGGATTATTGGATTAAAACAATAAAGGAAAAAATAGATGAAGATTGGAAACCGTCGAGTATATTGTGGGAGGTTACAAACCGTCGCCAGGACGAGAAGACAATCTCATATACCGAAAGCCATGACCAAGCATTGGTCGGGGATAAGACCATAATTTTCCGTCTGATAGATGCTGATATGTATTGGCACATGCAGAAAGGGGATGAGAATTATATTGTTCATCGGGGAATTGCCTTACACAAGATGATTCGTCTTGTGACTGCCACTACTATAAATGGTGGATACCTGAATTTTATGGGAAATGAATTTGGGCATCCTGAATGGATTGATTTCCCCCGTGAAGGAAACGGTTGGTCTTATAAATATGCCCGTCGTCAATGGGATTTAGCAGATAATCAGGAGCTTGCTTATCATTATATGGCTGACTTTGATGCAGATATGCTGCATCTAATTAAGAGTGCTAAATCTTTCGAAGAATCATCTATACAAGAGATTTTAAAAAATGATAACGACCAGGTTTTGGCATATTCCCGCAAAGATTTTGTCTTTGTGTTTAATTTTAACCCAAAACACTCATTTACCGATTATGGGCTGTTAGTTTCACCGGGAACGTATGAAGTTGTTTTAAATACTGATAACCCCACTTATGGAGGCTATGGTCTAACTGATGACACTGTAAAGCATTACACCATCTCTGATCCGCTATACAAAGCAGAAAAAAAAGAATGGCTAAAGCTTTATATTCCAGCTAGAACGGCTGTTGTACTCAAAAAAACAGAGTAATTTTATCTGCAAAGACTTGCAGTATCCTAATAAAAAACGTACCTTTGCACCGCAATTTAAGGATGGTTCGGTAGCTCAGCTGGATAGAGCAACAGCCTTCTAAGCTGTGGGTCTTGGGTTCGAATCCCAACCGAATCACGAAATAAAATCAAGCACTTACTGTTATGTAAGTGCTTTTTTTATGCATAAGAATCTTTATATTAATATGATTTAAACCCTTTTTTACTATCCCTTTTTTCTATACTTACATGCAAATATATGGCAAATCTCATTCTCATGGGACGTGCCCTGAAGAATGGCTATATCCTATTAAAATGCAAAATACGCACAGAGGAAAGGTTTGTTTAGGATCGTACTGTAATGCTGAGTGATTGCAATATCCTCTTTATCTATAGGGGGAACCGCAGCCCTTTGGTTTTCAAACCGTAGGGCTGTGGTATGTGAACCGTAGCGCTTCGGTAAAGAAATCAAAGGGCTATGGTTTGGCAATGAAAATGGATCATACCGAAATTCTGAGGGATTACGATTTTAAGCATAAATTTTCGATAATCTGAATAAAAAGAAGCATCTTTCTTTTTAATATTTATATGCGACTTACTCCTCAATTAAATGTAATCTCAAATGCCTTTTACTTGCATGGAAAAATATTAAGTATATCTTTTTGAAATCCAGGAGAGTATCTTTCTTGAGTTTGCACTGAAAGTGTTAAGTGTATTGTGTGAAATAAATCCTGAATTTATCCCTTTTTCAGATATTCTTTTTACTAATCTTCTTATGTAAACTTCAACGAAACCTTGTTTTAAATGTCTTAATTGTTTTTTATTATATCATATATGATATAGTTTTTTCAATTATTCTATTTATTGAACATATTGTTTTATCTATTCAATAAATATATAGCTACATTTGCTGTGTTATAAGCATCAAAAAAAAGATAAATAGATCGTAGGATTGAGCTATATCATTTATCTTATTTTATTAGTATATCAAGTTTATTATTAGATATATAGTTTTATATTACGTATTAATATAATATTTACTTTGTTCTTAGATTAGAATAGTACTATGATGATTTATATAACTTCTATGTTTGGATTATTTTTATATTTCATTTGCAATAAAATACTAGCTTGTATTTGATGTTATACTTACATATAAAATGTATAAGTGATTCTGTTTGGACTCTTACATTATAATATTATGAAAATAAAAATTACGGTTCTAAAATTGGCATTAGTTGCCTGCTTACTTTATTTCTTTGTTCCCGTGTCTTTTTCACAAACTTCTACTCCAAGCTTTGTTAACCCCGTTATTCAGATGGGTAAAGTGACGATTTCGGGAAAAATAGCCGATATGAGGAAAGTTCGAATTGATAAGCCGGTACAAGTGATTTTTAGTCTAAGTCATCCTATTTCGGGAGAAGTAGTGAAAAAAGAAATTATGACAGATAGTTGCGGTAATTATTCCGTTGATCTTGAATTTGAAACTAATCCTGTAGTCGTAGGGCTTGTTACAAATTTAAACCGAGGGAAAGCAATATATCTTGAAATAGGGAATAATCGAGATATAAAATTAGATTTTGCTTATAAAAAGGATGGGAGTATAAAGCTCCTAAAATATCCAAAGTCAGAACTTACTGAGAAAGACATGCTTTCAGGGATGGATATATTGTCTAAAGTGGCAGATTATCATTCAAAAAGAAAGCCTCTACAATTGTATAATAGTTCTCCAGAGTCGTACATGGAATATGCTAAAGTAGGAATTCGTGACAGAATTAATTTAGTAGATAAGGACACTTTGCTTAGTGATCCTTTTAAGGACTATATAAAAAAGGATGTTTTTTTCTTTTGTTCTACTTTTTTGTTTGATTATGAGAGCGAGATGAAACTTAATTATAGAAATTTTCATAACGGTGACTTAATACCTGATTCTCTAAAGATAGCAACACCAACTTTAGGATATTACAGTTTTATGAAAGATATTAACCTGAATTCTAAGTTATGTCTTTATTCTTTTTTATTTCCCGACTTTCAAGAGCAAATGCTTCGTAATGACACCTTAAATATTTCCCCAATAGGCACTACTCCTATAGCAGCGTGGCAAAGAACCGTTAAAAATCGTATTTCAGCTCTCATTGGATTTGACAACGGTCAATATTATGATGTCTTGACGGCAAACAGCTATGCACGCCAATTGAATGTGGATGTAAAGCCGCTTTCTGAAATACAAAAGCAAAACATACATGTGTATTTTCAAGGTGGGGAGATTGAGAAAATTCTTCTTCATGAGAATGAGAAGGCATTAAGAAGAGTTTCTTCTATCGAACCATTGGTTGTAAAAGACTGCTCTGATATTCCCGATGCTAATCATTTAATAGCAGATATTCTAAAAAACAATGTGGGTAAAGTTATTATTGTTGATCTTTGGGCTACTTGGTGCAGCCCCTGCTTGATGGCTCTAAAAGAAATGAGACATCTGGAACTTCCTTTAAAAAGCGAAGAGCTTGCACATGTCTATATTACAGATGATTCATCATCAAAAGCGCTTTGGGGTAAGATGATAAAGGAAATGGATGGACAGCAGTATTACTTGGATAGGAAATGTTGGGAAAACCTGCTGGATAAATATTCTTTTGAGGGTGTTCCTTCTTATTTGATATTTAATAAGAAAGGTGAGTTGAAATCAAAATTCACAGGTTATCGCGGTAATCGCCAAATGGCAGAATTCATTAAAGACGCTTTAAAATTATAAATGTACGATCTCTGTTGAAGGTATTACTCGAAAGCTTTAGTTAATTGCATGCAATTATCTAAGGCAATTGTGAGGAAGAGTTTATATAACCTGAGGTCGTACTTATTATTCTTCTTTTGTCTTTTAGGTTATCTGTAAAAAAATACATGCCAATAATAACGCAAATTACCCGTGCCACCATAATATGTGGCACGGGTAATTTTATATGTATTCTACTTACTCAGTAGTAGTATATCTATTTGGGTTTTGGTTGTAATCCGGGGATTACTGACCCTTTATTTCTCTAAAATAGATCGTAGCTCAAGCAATGCCGTGAGCGGAAGCTGTAGCATCTATTTTCTTGATCATACCTTGCAATACTGCACCGGGGCCACATTCTGTGAAGTCTGTTGCACCATCCGCAATCATGTTCTTAACAGTTTGAGTCCAACGAACAGAAGCTGTAAGCTGCGCCATAAGATTCTTCTTGATTTCAGCAGGATCTGTATGAGGCAAAGCATCTACATTTTGATATACCGGACATTTGGGAGCATGGAAATTGGTTGCATTGATTGCAGCCTCCAATTCTACCTTGGCAGGATCCATAAGAGGAGAGTGGAATGCACCACCTACTTTTAGAGGTAAAGCTCTCTTTGCACCGGCAGCTTTCATCAATTCACATGCCTTATTGATTCCTTCAATAGAGCCTGAAATTACGATTTGTCCCGGGCAGTTGTAGTTGGCAGCCACACAAACATCACCTTCGGCAGATACCGAAGCGCAGATCTCTTCAACCTTTTCATCGGCTAATCCGAGGATTGCAGCCATAGTGGAAGGTTGGATGTCACATGCTTTCTGCATAGCCATAGCACGAGCGTATACTAATTTTAAACCATCTTCGAAGCTAAGCGCACCTGCAGTGACAAGAGCTGAAAACTCACCAAGTGAGTGACCGGCTGTCATTTCAGGTTTAAAATCATCACCCATACACAATGCTGAAATTACAGAGTGTAAAAATACAGCGGGCTGAGTAACTTTAGTCTGCTTTAAATCGTCATCAGTACCTTCAAACATGATATCGGTAATACGATATCCCAAAATATCATTTGCTTTTTCAAATAATTCTTTAGCTAATGCTGAATTGTCATACAAGTCTTTTCCCATTCCGACAAATTGAGCGCCTTGACCGGGAAATACAAATGCTTTCATATTATCTGTTTTTTTAAGTTATTGATTAAAAGTGCTGCAAATGTAGGCCTTTTTCTTTTAACCGCCACACAATTGAATGTTTTTGTAGGATTTTCAAAATGGACTCTCTTAAAAATACAATAAGATATGCTTGTGTATGAAAGTGTTTCGATATTGAAATGCTTGAAAACTAGGATATTTTATAATTATTGTACTTAAGATGATTAGACAACGCTTTTTATAGTAAAATACATATTGTATAAAATAAGATAATCGTATAAATTGATAATGTAAAATATATGATATGTATTTATTTGATAAATAGTGCTTTATAACATACTAATTTTATCTATTTACATTTATATAAAACAAAAAAAGCTGTTTATATTTGCATCACTTATTAGAAAGAAAAGATATGGAAAACATGATTAATAACTTTCCGCTGGCCAATAATCACATATCGGTGGATTGTGTTGTAATTGGCTTTGATGGAGAACAGCTGAAGATTTTGTTGATTAAGCGAATGGGAGAGGAGCTTGGAGAAGTATTCCATGATATGAAACTTCCCGGGAGCTTGATATATATGGATGAAGATTTGGGTGAAGCTGCCAAGCGAGTACTGAATGAACTGACCGGTTTGAAGAACGTACAACTCATGCAATTTAAAGCATTTGGGTCAAAAGACCGGACAAAAGATCCCAAAGATATTCATTGGCTCGAGCGCGCTATACAGTCAAAAGTCGAACGCATTGTCACTATCGCTTATTTGTCAATGGTTAAGATTGACCGTGCTTTATCACGTAATTTGGATGATTTTCAAGCATATTGGGTTGCCTTACAAGATATCGGTCCTTTGGCTTTCGATCATAATCTGATTATAAAGGAAGCTTTGGTTTATATCCGGCAATATGTGGAATTCAACCCTTCCGCTTTATTCGATTTACTTCCCCGCAAGTTTACCGCATTGCAATTGCGTACCCTGTATGAACTGATATATAATAAGAAAATAGATGTGCGCAACTTTCATAAAAAGATAGCTTTGATGGATTATGTTGTTCCTTTGGAAGAAAAAGAGCAGGGCGTGGCACATCGTGCCGCACGCTATTACCGCTTTGACAAGAAGATCTATAATAAGGTAAGACGTTAACTTTAGATATAATTAATCACAATATTTTAATACCATGTATTTATTAGGTTATGACATTGGAAGCTCCTCTGTAAAAGCGAGCTTGGTAAATGCGGAAACAGGGAAGTGTGTTTCGACAGCATTCTTTCCTAAGACAGAAGCTGCTATTATTGCTGTAAAGCCCGGATGGGCCGAGCAAAACCCCGAGAGTTGGTGGAAAAATCTCAAATTGGCTACACAGGCTATAATAGCTGAGTCCGGAGCAAATGCCGGTGAGATCATGGCTATTGGTATCTCTTATCAAATGCATGGCTTGGTATGTGTGGATAAGAATCAGCAAGTACTTCGCCCTTCGATTATCTGGTGCGACTCCAGGGCTGTGCCTTACGGACAAAAGGCTTTTGATACCTTGGGTAAAGAGTACTGCCTCTCACATCTATTGAATTCGCCGGGTAATTTTACTGCTTCAAAGTTGGCATGGATAAAAGAAAATGAGCCTTCAATATATGAGCGTATTCATAAAATTATGCTACCCGGTGATTATATTGCCATGAAGTTGAGCGGCGAAATATGTACCACAATAGAAGGACTCTCCGAAGGTATATTTTGGGATTTCAAAAACAATTCATTGGCCGACTCTTTGATGAAGTATTATGGCTTTGACAAAGAGGTGATTGCCAATATTAAGCCGACTTTTTCGGAACAGGGACGGGTAAATGCCTGGGCTGCTAAGGAATTAGGACTGAAAGAAGGTACTCCGATTACTTATCGTGCAGGAGATCAGCCCAATAATGCTTTGTCGCTTAATGTGTTCAATCCCGGTGAGATTGCTTCTACGGCAGGTACATCCGGTGTGGTATATGGCGTGAACGGTGAGGTGAATTATGATCCGAAATCGCGTGTGAACACATTTGCACACGTCAACCACTCCGATGCTCAGACTCGTTTAGGGGTTCTTCTCTGTATTAACGGGACAGGTATTCTGAATTCATGGGTTAAGCGTTTCATTGCTCCCGAAGGAATATCATATAATGAAATGAATGCACTTGCCGCGCAAGTATCTATCGGCAGTGCGGGACTGAGCATTCTTCCTTTTGGTAATGGAGCCGAACGTATGTTGGAAAATAAAGAGATAGATTGCTCCATACGTGGCTTGAACTTTAATCAGCACGATAAACGTCATATCATCCGTGCCGCCCAGGAAGGCATTGTATTCTCCTTTAAATATGGCATTGATATCATGGAAGAGATGGGTATAGCGGTGAAAAAGATTCATGCCGGACATGCAAACATGTTCCTGAGCCCCATCTTCAGGGAAACCCTGGCAGGTGTGACCGGTGCCGTTATTGAACTCTATGATACCGACGGATCGGTTGGTGCGGCAAAAGGTGCAGGTATAGGTGCAGGTATATATAAGAACAATAATGAAGCATTCGCCACTCTTGAGAAGCTGGATGTTATCGAACCGAATCAAACTAAACGTCAGGAGTATGCAGATGCTTATGCCCGCTGGAAGCATCGGTTGGAAAAGTCGATGGCTAAATGAACGAGCGAAGCAACACTTTAGAATAAATTCAATTAAATATAATCCGTGTGGAGATTCCTAATGAGGAATTTTCCCACATAAACAATTAAAGTTATGGCAACAAAAGAGTACTTTCCCGGAATAGGAAAAATTAAATTTGAAGGTAAAGACAGTAAGAACCCAATGGCATTCCGTTATTATGATGCGGAGAAAGTCATTATGGGCAAGAAGATGAAAGATTGGTTGAAGTTCGCTATGGCATGGTGGCATACCCTCTGTGCAGAAGGTGGTGACCAGTTTGGTGGAGGTACCAAGCAATTCCCATGGAATGGTGATTCCGACAAAATTCAAGCTGCAAAAAACAAGATGGATGCCGGCTTTGAATTCATGCATAAAGTGGGTATTGAATATTATTGTTTCCACGATGTGGATCTTTGTGCCGAAGCTGCTACAATAGAAGAATATGAGAACAACTTGAAAGAAATTGTAGCTTATGCCAAGAAAAAACAAGCCGAGACAGGTATTAAACTTTTGTGGGGTACTGCAAATGTATTTAGTCACGAGCGTTATATGAATGGCGCCGCTACCAATCCTAATTTTGATGTGGTAGCCCGTGCCGCTGTTCAGATTAAGAATGCAATCGATGCTACTATTGAACTTGGAGGTACTAATTATGTGTTCTGGGGCGGTCGTGAAGGGTATATGTCTTTGCTGAATACCGACCAAAAACGCGAAAAGGATCATTTGGCACAGATGCTGAAAATGGCTCGCGATTATGCCCGTGCAAGAGGCTTCAAGGGTACTTTCCTTATTGAACCTAAACCAATGGAACCGATGAAGCATCAGTATGATGTGGATACCGAAACAGTAATCGGGTTCTTGAAAGCACATGGACTGGATAAAGATTTCAAGGTGAACATTGAGGTTAACCATGCCACTTTGGCCGGTCATACATTCGAGCATGAGTTGGCTGTAGCCGTAGACAATGGAATGTTAGGTTCGATTGATGCCAACCGCGGTGACTATCAGAACGGATGGGATACCGACCAGTTCCCTATTGATAACTTTGAACTGATCCAGGCTATGATGCAGATCATTCGTAATGGCGGTTTTGGCAATGGCGGCTGCAATTTCGATGCTAAGACCCGTCGTAACTCTACCGATTTGGAAGATATCTTTATTGCCCATATCTCTGGAATGGATGCCATTGCACGTGCTTTGGAAGGTGCAGCCAAATTATTGGAAGAATCTCCATATCAGAAAATGTTCGCTGATCGCTACGCATCTTTCAATGCCGGTAAAGGTAAGGATTTTGAAGAAGGTAAATTGACGATCGAGGATCTGGTATCTTATGCCAAATCGAATGGTGAGCCTAAACAAGTTAGTGGCAAGCAGGAGTTGTATGAGACTATCGTTAGCATGTATTGTTGATGAATGAAGTGTAGACACTGAATACCTAATCTATATTATCATGAACAATACAAACGACGGTAGCAAAATCTACCTGTATTCCATTACGACCGTTGCCATTTTGGGAGGATTGCTCTTTGGCTATGATACCGCTGTGATTTCCGGTGCCGAAAAGGGCCTTGAAGCGTTCTTCCTGATGGCTCCCGATTTCCATTACGACAAAGTGATGCATGGCATCACTTCATCGAGTGCGCTGATCGGGTGTGTCATAGGAGGGGCGTTATCCGGTATATTTGCTTCACGAATGGGACGGCGTAATTCGTTGCGTTTGGCAGCGATACTCTTTTTTCTTTCCGCATTGGGTACATTTCATCCGGAGTTCTTATTCTTTAGGCACAATGAACCCAGCATGGGTCTGCTGATTACCTTCAACCTTTATCGCATTGTTGGAGGTGTAGGTATAGGCTTGGCCTCTGCGGTTTGCCCCATGTATATTGCGGAAATAGCTCCATCGAATATTCGCGGTACATTAGTGTCGTGCAATCAGTTTGCCATAATATTTGGTATGCTGGTGGTCTACTTCGTCAACTTTCTAATTATGGGTGATCATCAAAACCCTTTAATTGTGAAGAACGAGATAACGGGTTTGGCTTCTGTGAGTCAGACTTCCGACATGTGGACGGTGTACGAAGGGTGGCGATATATGTTTGTTTCCGCTGCTTTTCCGGCTGCTTTGTTTGGCTTCTTGCTGTTCCTTGTTCCTGAGACTCCACGCTATCTGGTTTTGATTGGCAAAGAATCGAGAGCATCATCCATTCTTGAAAAAGTCAATGGGTTGACAAAGGCAAAGGAGATTTTGCAAGATATCAAATCTACTGTTCACGAAAAGAGTGAGTCGATTTTCACTTATGGGGTTGCAGTGATTGTGATCGGCATTTTGCTTTCGGTATTTCAGCAAGCTATCGGTATTAACGCCGTGCTTTATTATGCTCCCCGTATTTTTGAAAATGCAGGAGCAGAGGGAGGCGGTATGATGCAATCGGTTATTATGGGAGTTGTAAATATCCTCTTTACTTTGGTGGCAATCTTTACAGTCGACCGTTTCGGACGGCGTCCATTGCTTATTATAGGTTCCATAGGTATGGCTGTCGGTGCATTTGCCGTAGCAATATGCGATCACATGGGCGTAAAAGGAGTCGTTCCGGTATTTTCCATTATCGTATATGCCGCATTCTTTATGATGTCATGGGGACCGATTTGCTGGGTGCTGATATCCGAAATATTCCCGAATACCATTCGTGGTAAAGCGGTGGCTATTGCGGTTGCCTTCCAGTGGATATTCAATTATATTGTGTCTTCCACTTTCCCGGCATTGTACGATTTCAGTCCGATGTTTGCATATAGCCTTTATGGCGTTATCTGTGTGATAGCTGCTATATTTGTTTGGTATTGGGTGCCTGAAACCAAGGGAAAAACCCTCGAGGATATGAGTAAGCTCTGGAAGAAGAATTAAATCATTATCCGTATCTTACCAGTCAGCCCCCTTAGAAGAGTTTATCTCATTCGAGGGGGCTAGTTATTTCCCTCCCATACTGATCCTATCATCAATGCCATTGATGGTGGCTATCATTGGCATTGATGATAGTCATCATTGGCATTGATTCTCTATTCACTCCTACACTCAATAGGGTAGACCTCATGATTTACCCCTATCCATATCCCACCTCACAATAAAAGATGGTACGAATGAGCGGTCACTTTTAGCAGTTCTTTATCTTCCCGCAAATAAAAAAGTCTTCCATTAATTTGTAGTTCTATAAGTTTGATGTATATTTGCATAATAATTGATAACTCAAGTATATTACAATGATTAAAGAAGAACTATTAATTGCTTTCAATATAATGAAAGTACAGTCTATTCTGGCTCGGAAGTTCGACTCACTTAGTGTGCATGGATTGGGGTTTACCGACTATTTGATGCTATATTTGCTATCAACTTCAAAAGAGCATAAGTTGCGAAGAATTGATTTGGCCGAAAAAGCCGGGCTTACGGCATCGGGTGTGACGCGGGTATTAAATCCACTCGAAAAGATTGGGCTGGTATCGAGGGAAACAAATGAAAGAGATGCCCGTGTAAGTTATGTAATTTTGACTGAAACAGGGGAGCAGGTATTTAAAGAAGCTACTGAAACTGCGGAGATGGTCGCTAAGAACTTCTTTCCCAATACCACGAAAAAGAATTTGCTCAATTTCATTCAAACTTTAGACACACTTGGTGGCAACATTAGTTGAATAGAGTAAAAAATGGGGACTTGAATCACTCAAGCCCCCATCTGAATAGTAACCAATATAAATAACTAGAACTCTGTTTTTAGTTTTTCAAGCCATGCATCTACGCGGCTTTCGGTTAAATTGCCTTCATTGTCCGGGTCGAGTGGCAGACCGATAAATGTGTCATCTATTACAGCTTCCGAATCGTCAAACGAATATCCTTCGGTTGATACTCCGGTGCCAATGAATTCACATCCCGAACTCTTTAAGGCTTCATATATCTTCCCTATAGTATCACAGAAAGTGTCACTAAAGGTGGCAGAGTCGCCGCAAGCGAACAAGGCTACTTTTTTGCCTTCTAAATTCACACTCTTCAGTGCGACGAGGAATGATTCCCAATCGTCTTGCAAATCGCCTGCTCCTGTCGGTGAACTACCGAATAGTAAAATCTCATAGTCGGCCGGACTGGCTTTTGTTCTGTAGATATCATGTACATCTTCAGATGATAAACCTAATTTCTCACCGATCAACTTTGCTACTTCTTCTGTATTTCCGGTAGAAGAGCCATAAAAAATACCTATCTTTTTCATAATTCTGTTTTAAATATTAGAGCTATTATTTTTTCATTAGCTTTCTATGTAACAGAAAAGATCTCAATATGGTTCGGTCTGTTATTGGAAAATACCTAATTATGATGATAAAATAACTCTGAATCAATCCTAAAAATGTACTTACTACAACGTTTCTTCTGCGAAATATGCATTTGTTTACATATATCTTATTGATTTATAAACCTTTGTTAAATATGAACTAATTTAAACGCTTTGCTGTTTAATGTATATTCTCTAAAGTTTTATTGGATTTTTATAGTATATAAATTCACTTTTATAACTTTAATTGTTTTGAAATAATGAAATATGATATTGCAATCATTGGAGGAGGCCCCGCCGGTTATAATGCCGCGGAAAAAGCTGCATCCAACGGATTTAAAACAGTTCTTTTCGAAAAGAGTGACATTGGTGGAGTCTGCCTGAATGAAGGTTGTATTCCGACCAAAACTTTCCTCTATTCTGCTAAATTACTCGATGGCATGAAGAATGCCGGAAAATATGGACTTGAGGCCGGTGAATTCTCACTTGACCATAAAAAGGTGGTGTTGCGTAAAAATAAAATTGTAAAAAAGCTTACTACCGGCGTTAAGTATAAACTCGACTTGAACGGAGTCGATATTATACAAAAGCAAGCCACGATTAAAGGTGAAAGCGATGGAACGATACGTATAGAGGCTGAAGGTGAGGAATTCCAAGCTGAATATCTTCTTCTGTGTACGGGTTCCAGCACAGCTATTCCTCCTATAAAAGGCTTGGACGGTATAGCGTATTGGACGTCGAAGGAAGCGCTTGAAGCTACCGAACTTCCCGGATCTTTGGTGATTATCGGAGGGGGAGTCATCGGAATGGAATTTGCTTCTTATTTTAATAGTGTAGGGGTAAACGTTACGGTGGTGGAGATGATGCCCGAGATATTGGGAGCTATGGATAAAGAAGTTTCTGCAATGCTTCGTTCGGATTATACAAAGAGAGGCGTAAAGTTCCACTTGAATACGGCTGTCGTAGAAGTGGCCTCGGATAAGGTGATTATTGAGAAAGGCGGTAAGAGGGAAGAACTTCCTGCCGATAAAATATTAGTCAGCGTGGGACGTAGGGCAAACCTGTCGGATATTGGTCTGGAAACATTATCCATAGAAGTTGATCGTAAAGGAGTAAAGGTAAACGAATATATGCAGACCAGCCATCCGCGTGTTTATGCTGCCGGAGATATAACCGGTTTTTCTATGTTGGCACATACTGCTATACGTGAAGGAGAAGTGGCAATCAATCGTATTCTGGGACGGGATGACGTAATGAGCTATAATGGTGTTCCCGGGGTAGTGTATACAAATCCCGAAATAGCCGGAGTGGGCAAGACGGAAGAAGAACTGTCTGCCGCGGGTGAAGTTTTCCGTGTATCCAAATTGCCAATGACTTACTCAGGGCGTTTCGTTGCCGAGAATGAAGGAGTGAACGGCCTTTGCAAATTGATTACCGATGCACAAAATCATATTATCGGATGTCATATCTATGGCAATCCAGCCTCGGAGTTAATCGTGCTTGCCGGTACTGCCATTGATGAACATTTCACGATAGAACAATTCCAGAAGATCGTATTCCCGCATCCTACGGTAAGCGAGATTTTGCGTGAAGTAGCATTTGAATAAACATAAATGAATAATGCTTTATATTGATAATCCTAATATTGATGTATTCTTCAATTTAGCCGCAGAGGAGTATTTATTGAAGGACTTTGATCAGAATATTTTCATGGTCTGGCAAAGCAGCCCTTCCGTGGTTATCGGCAGACATCAGAATGTACGTGCTGAAGTCGACATCAATTATGCGGAAACGAATGGCATTGATATAGCTAGAAGATATTCCGGTGGAGGTGCAGTCTATCATGATCCGGGCAATTTGAATCTGACGTTCATAGAGAGCGCCGGACATATTGGTTTCGATAAATATGCCGATATGACGGCTCGTGCATTGCAACATCTAGGCTTAAAGCCCGAATTGGATGAACGGCGTTCTATTTATCTGTCCGGTCTGAAAATTTCCGGTAGCGCACAGTGTGTATATAAGCATCGATTAATGTATCATGCCACCTTATTGTTTGATGCCGATCTGCATAGGTTGACAAATGTCTTGAATGGAGAAGCGGACGATATTTCATCGGCTTCCCGGGTTCAAGTACGCTCCGTAAAGAGTCCGGTGACTAATATTAAGCCGTATTTGCATGGAGTATTGAGTGTGGCGGATTTTAGAACAAAGATCGTAAAGCATCTTCTTGAAGATGGCGGGGAATACATAAGATATAGTTGGAGTGAAGAAGACCTTACCGTTATTAATCGGATTAGAGAAAGCAGATATGCTACTGCTTCATGGAACGGTATTAGGCCAAGGTTGCTGTCTTCTTGTATATGAAAATAATTGCATAATTAGTAAGATTTAAAATAAGTTTGTTATGGCAAAGTTTGAAATAAAAATGCCTAAGTTAGGCGAAAGTATTACTGAAGGAACTATTGTGTCATGGTCTGTAAAAGTGGGTGATACCATTCAGGAAGATGACGTTCTATTTGAGGTGAATACAGCAAAAGTCAGCGCTGAAATCCCGTCTCCTGTTTCCGGTAAAATATTGGAAATACTGTTTAGTGAAGGCGATACCGTGGCGGTAGGTACGGTAGTCGCTATTGTGGAACTTGAAGGTGAAAGTGAAGGTGAGAGTAGTGAGACAACCGATGCTGCTCCGGATAATTCTTCGGCTTCTGCGGAGGTAGGGGCTAAAGATGAACCTCAGTCACCTGCCGATGAAAAGAAGAAGGCTAAAGCAGAGGATTCGCGGTGGTACTCTCCTGTGGTATTGAATAAAGCCAAAGCAGCGGGAGTAAGTCAGGAAAAGCTTGATGAAATACCGGGTACGGGATATATGGGGCGTCTGACGAAACGAAATCTTGAAGACTTCCTCGAGAATAGACCGACAGTATCTTCCGCCGCAACGCAATCGGTAAATACAGCCGGAAGTACTGCTACTGCGAAGAAAGCTCAGGAAAGTCAAGTGTCTACTCCTGTTGCCGGCAGTCAGAAACCTTCACCTGCAACAGATGAACGTCCGGTTAACGCTGTTCCGGTTGTAGTATCCGAAGGAGATGAAGTAATTGCAATGGATTATGTACGTCGTATTATAGCCGATCGTATGGTGGCTTCCAAGAAGATATCACCACATGTCACTAACGTGGTGGAAGTAGATATGACGCGTTTGGTGAAATGGCGCAGTGAGCATAAGGAAGAGTTCCGTAAGCGTGAAGGAGTAAGCCTGACCTATATGCCTTTCATTACCGAAGCTGTAGTTAATGCTCTGAAAGCTTTCCCAAGAGTTAATTCTTCAGTCGACGGCTATAATATCATCCAGAAAAAACGGATAAATGTGGGCATAGCGGTATCTCTCGACAATGGAAATCTGATAGTACCTGTTGTGAAGAATGCCGATAAATTGAATATCAGCGGACTTGCCACGTCTATTGCGTCGCTTGCCGATAAGGCTCGTAAAGGTAAACTTGCTGCCGACGATATTGAAGGAGGGACATTTACGATTACTAACTTCGGTACATTCAAGAGTCTGTTTGGTACACCTATTATCAATCAGCCTGAGGTGGCTATCTTGGGAGTGGGAACAATAGAAAAGAGACCGGCTATCATAGAAACCCCCGACGGAGATGTGATTGCTATCAGGCAGAAAATGTATTTGTCATTATCTTATGATCACCGTGTGATAGACGGATCATTGGGAGGTAACTTCCTGAAAGCAGTAGCCGATTATCTGGAAAATTGGAATGAATAAAACGAAATAGATTAATACTTATGAAGAAATTTGATATAAAAACCACAGAAAAAGAAGTCCTCAAGAAATGGTATCATTTGATGACTTTAGGTCGTGCGCTCGATGAAAAGGCACCTGCTTATTTGCTCCAGTCACTTGGATGGTCATATCATGCTCCCTATGCAGGACATGACGGCATCCAACTTGCTATGGGACAAGTCTTTGTAAAAGGTAAAGATTTTCTTTTCCCATATTATAGAGATATGTTGGCTGTGCTTTCTGCGGGTCTTACTCCCGAAGAACTTATACTGAACGGACTCTCAAAGGCTACCGATCCGGGTAGTGGGGGAAGGCACATGTCCAACCACTTTGCGAAACCTGAATGGCATATCGAGAACATATCTTCGGCTACCGGTACGCACGATTTGCATGCTGCAGGAGTGGCACGTGCCATGGTTTATTATAAACATCAGGGCGTGGTAATCACGTCACATGGCGAGGCTGCTACATCCGAGGGGTTTGTCTACGAGGCCATCAATGGTGCAAGTACTGAGCAGCTCCCTGTAATCTTTGTCATACAGGATAACGGTTATGGAATTTCCGTACCGAAGAAAGATCAGACTGCAAACCGTAAAGTAGCCGATAACTTCAGTGGATTTAAGAATTTAAAGATCATACATTGTAATGGCAAGGATGTGTTCGATTCGATGAATGCGATGACCGAAGCGCGTGAATATGCCATCAACACGGGTAATCCGGTTATTGTGCATGCCAATTGCGTACGTATTGGTTCTCACTCCAATTCGGATAATCACAGTCTTTATCGTGATGAGGCTGAGCTGGCTTATGTAAAGGCAAACGACCCGTTGGCTAAGTTCCGGCGTATGTTGTTGCGCTATAATCGCTTCACGGAGGAAGAGTTGAAAGCGATAGAGGGTGAGGCTAAGAAGCAACTGAGTGCAGATAACCGTAAGGCGATTGCCGCACCCGATCCCGATCCGTCTACAATCTACGATTTTGTGCTGCCGGAGGGTTATGAATCAAAGAAGTACCCCGATGGAATTCCTCATGGAGATGGTGAGAAAGTGATGATGGTAAAAGCTATAAACGAAACGCTGAAAGCCGAATTCAGACTTAATCCAGATACCTTCTTATGGGGGCAGGATGTGGCCAATAAAGATAAAGGAGGGGTGTTTAATGTGACGAAAGGTATGCAACAGGAGTTTGGTGAAGGTCGAATATTCAATGCGCCTATTGCAGAAGATTATATTATGGGTACGGCAAACGGCATGAGCCGTTTCGATCCTAAAATAAGGGTAGTGATTGAAGGCGCCGAATTTGCTGATTATTTTTGGCCGGCAATAGAGCAGTATGTGGAGTTTACTCACGAATATTGGCGTAGTAACGGACAGTTTACCCCGAATGTTACGATTCGTCTGGCTTCGGGCGGCTATATTGGTGGAGGGTTATACCACTCTCAGAATATAGAAGCTTCATTGGCTTCATTGCCTGGTGCAAGAATTGTTTATCCGTCCTTTGCAGACGATGCTGCAGGATTGCTGCGTACCAGTTTGCGCTCAAAGGGACCAACGCTATTTCTGGAACCTAAAGCTCAATACAATGCCGTTGAGGCTGCCGCATTCGTGCCCGATGATTTTGAAGTGCCTTTTGGAAAAGCACGTATTCGTCATGAAGGGGATGATTTGACGGTGATTACCTATGGTAATACGACTCACTTATGTATGAATGTGGCGAAGCAGCTTTTGGATGAAAAGAAGGGAAGCCTTGAGGTGATAGACTTGCGCTCGCTTATTCCATTGGATAAGGAAGCCATTGCAAAGTCTGTAAAGAAGACGTCCAAAGTGTTGGTTGTGCATGAAGATAAAGTCTTCTCCGGTTTTGGGGCTGAAATAGCCGCCATGATAACCGAAGAGTTGTTCCAATACTTAGATGCTCCTGTAAAACGGGTAGGGTCTACTTTTACTCCTGTAGGATTTAATCCGATCTTTGAGAAAGCTATTCTGCCTAACGAAGAGCGTATATATAAAGCGGCCAAAGAATTACTGGAATTCTAATCTTATCTTGCGTGGATATGTATTAATTAGATTGTTTAACTAGTTGTTTATTATTATTTTGATATAATTTATATAAACTAAATATTAAATACAATATAAGATGAAAAAGATAGGTTTGTTTTATAGTCCAGACACCATTAAAACCCATGAAATAGGGCAGCGCATTGTTGAAGTATTCGGTAGCGATTCTTCGGTTGATGTAATATCGATTGAGAATGCTACTCAGAAAGATTTTGAAAAATACGACAATATCATTGCCGGAGCATCCACTTGGTTTGATGGCGAATTGCCGGTGTATTGGGATGAAGTTTTGCCTGAGGTAAAATCAGCTGACCTTAAGAATAAGAAAGTAGCTATTTTCGGTCTTGGAGACCAATTGGGTTATCCGGATAATTTTGCCGATGGAGTGGGGTTGTTAGTTGATGTGTTTAGTGGCACAGGTGCTATTTTGGTAGGATTTACTTCCACAGATGGCTATCAATTTAGTCAATCTCTTGCGGTGAAAGATGGTAAGTTTTCAGGGTTGGTTATAGATGTGGAGAATCAGTCGGAACTGACAGAACAGCGCATTCACGATTGGGTCAGTCAGTTACGCAAAGAATTTGACTAATGAAAGCTAAATAATAACCCCATTTTACCGCTCTTATAGTGGGCTGTAAAGTAGGTAAAGGGAGAAGACGATATAGTTTTCTCCCTTTTTTTGTGTTTTTATTCTTTGCGGGAACTTTTTACTAACTTTTTTTGTAAATTTGCACCCTTAAAATGGGAACGTATCCTAAAGGATACTCATTAAATAGCATAATTTTCGATTAAAATATGGGTAAGAAGTTTGCTGAACATTCACAACTCAACCTTTCACAGGTAAATAAAGATGTGTTGAAAAAGTGGGACGAAAACGGTGTTTTCGCCAAGAGTATGACAGAACGTGAAGGCTGTCCTTCTTTCGTTTTTTATGAAGGACCACCCTCGGCTAATGGTATGCCGGGTATTCATCATGTGATGGCTCGATCCATTAAGGACATCTTTTGCCGTTATAAAACAATGAAAGGATATCAGGTAAAGCGCAAGGCGGGATGGGACACACACGGACTGCCTGTGGAACTTGGCGTTGAAAAATCATTGGGCATCACCAAAGAGGATATCGGAAAAATAATCTCTGTAGCCGAATATAATGCTGCTTGCCGTAAAGATGTGATGAAGTTCACAAAGGAATGGGAAGATCTTACTCATAAGATGGGGTATTGGGTGGATATGAATAACCCGTATATCACTTATGATAACCGCTATATTGAAACGTTATGGTGGTTGCTAAAACAGTTGTATAAGAAAGGACTTCTCTATAAAGGATATACTATTCAACCGTATTCTCCGGCTGCCGGCACGGGTTTGAGCTCTCATGAACTGAACCAACCCGGTTGTTACCGTGACGTAAAGGATACTACGGTAGTAGCTCAATTTAAGATGAAAACTCCGAAGTCGGAAATGACCGAATGGGGAACGCCTTATTTTATTGCTTGGACTACCACGCCATGGACATTACCTTCTAATACTGCACTTTGTGTCGGTCCGAAGATTGATTACGTGGCTGTACAAAGTTATAATGGCTATACGGGTGAGAAAATAACGGTTGTGCTTGCCAAAGCTTTGTTGTACACCCACTTTAACCAGAAAGCTGAAGATATCGCACTGGAAGATTATAAGCCGGGGGATAAATTAATACCGTTCAAGGTTATTGCTGAATATAAAGGCGCTGATCTTGTCGGAATGGAATATGATCAATTAATGCCTTGGGTAAACCCGGGAGAGGGTGCATTCCGCGTAATACCGGGAGATTATGTGACAACTGAGGATGGTACAGGTATCGTACATATTGCCCCCACGTTTGGTGCGGATGATGCCTTGGTTGCCAAAGCTGCAGGTGTACCTCCATTGCAATTGATAAATAAGAAAGGTGAATTACGACCAATGGTTGATTTGACCGGTAAGTTTTACCTTTTAGAAGAATTGGATGAGAGCTTTATAAAGGAACGGGTTGATGTTACCTTATATAAGGAATATGAAGGTCGTTTTGTAAAGAATGCCTATGACTCTAATCTTACTGATAAGGACGAAACTCTTGACATAAGCATCTGCATGATGATGAAAGCGAATAATCAAGCTTTCAAAATAGAAAAGCATGTGCACAACTATCCACATTGCTGGCGTACAGATAAGCCTGTGCTTTATTATCCATTGGATAGCTGGTTTATTCGTTCTACCGCATGCAAGGAACGCATGATAGAATTAAATAAAACGATCAATTGGAAACCTGAAAGTACCGGTACCGGTCGTTTTGGTAAATGGCTTGAGAATTTGAATGACTGGAACTTAAGCCGCTCTCGCTATTGGGGTACACCACTTCCTATCTGGCGCACGGAAGATAATAGTGACGAGATATGCATCGAATCGGTAGAAGAGCTTTATCATGAAATCGAGAAATCTGTGGCTGCCGGCTTCATGAAATCGAACCCATATAAAGATAATGGTTTTGTTCCGGCTGATTATGCTAAAGAAAATTATGAAAAGATAGATCTGCATCGTCCGTATGTAGATGATATTGTTTTGGTTTCTAAGGACGGCAAACCAATGAAACGTGAAACAGACCTTATTGACGTTTGGTTTGATTCCGGTTCCATGCCTTATGCTCAGATTCATTATCCGTTTGAAAACAAAGAGATGTTGGATAACCATGATGTTTATCCGGCTGACTTTATAGCTGAAGGTGTTGACCAGACACGTGGTTGGTTCTTCACATTGCATGCTATTGCATCTATGGTGTTTGATAGTGTTTCGTTTAAAGCTGTAGTGTCCAACGGATTGGTGCTGGATAAGAATGGAAATAAAATGTCAAAGCGTCTGGGTAATGCGGTGGATCCATTCTCGACTATAGAGAAATATGGATCGGATCCTTTACGCTGGTATATGATTACTAATTCTTCTCCGTGGGATAATTTGAAATTTGATGTGGATGGTATTGAAGAAGTACGTCGAAAATTCTTTGGTACATTATATAATACATATTCATTCTTTGCTCTTTATGCCAATGTAGATGATTTTGAGTATAAAGAAGCAGATATTGCATTATCTGAACGTCCTGAAATAGATCGTTGGATTTTGTCTTTACTAAATTCATTGATCAAAGATGTAGATACTTGCTATAACGATTATGAGCCAACTAAGGCCGGTCGTCTGATATCTGACTTTGTAAATGACAATTTGTCTAACTGGTATGTCCGTTTAAATCGTAAACGTTTCTGGGGTGGGGGGATGACTCAGGATAAGCTTTCTGCTTACCAAACATTATATACTTGTTTGGAGACGGTTGCTAAATTAATGGCTCCTATTTCTCCTTTTTACTCCGATCAACTTTACATGGATTTGATATCGGCTACGGGAAGGGACAATGTAGTATCTGTACACTTATCCAAATTCCCGGTCTGCAATGCTGAAATTATTGACAAAGAATTGGAAGCTCGGATGCAGATCGCCCAAGATGTGACATCAATGGTGTTGGCTTTACGTCGTAAAGTGAATATAAAAGTCCGTCAGCCGCTTCAGTGCATAATGATTCCGGTTGTTGATCAAGAACAACGCGCGCATATTGAGGCTGTAAAATCTCTCATCATGAGCGAAGTCAATGTAAAAGAGGTCAATTTTGTGGAAGGTACCGCCGGCATATTGGTGAAGAAAGTAAAATGTGACTTCAAAAAGATGGGGCCTAAGTTTGGTAAACAAATGAAGGCTGTTGCTGCTGCTGTTACCGAATTATCCCAAGAATCAATTGCCGAGCTTGAAAAGACAGGCGTATACAAATTAAACATTTCGGGTGAGGAAGTTGTAGTAGATGCTTCTGATGTGGAGATATTCAGTGAAGATATTCCAGGCTGGCTGGTTGGTAATGAAGGTAAACTGACTGTTGCTTTGGAAGTTACTGTAACAGAAGAACTTCGCCGCGAAGGAATAGCACGCGAGTTGGTCAATCGTATTCAAAATATTCGCAAATCGAGTGGTTTTGAAATAACGGATAAGATAAAAATTTCTCTATCTAAAAATACCCAAACAGATGATGCAGTCAATGAATATAATGATTATATTCGCAATCAAGTTTTGGGTACTTCATTAACACTTGCGGATCATGTGGAAAATGGAACCGAACTTAACTTCGATGATTTTTCACTGTTCGTAACTGTTGAAAAAGAATAATATTACTAACCTATTTAAAATCGTGTAATTATGGCAGAAAGAACAAGATATTCAGATGCTGAATTGGAAGAATTCCGCTCCATTATTTTGGAAAAATTGGAGTTGGCTCAAAGAGACTATGAATTGTTGAAAGCTAGCCTTACTGGAGCTGATGGTAATGATACCGATGATACATCTCCTACGTATAAAGTCTTGGAAGAAGGTGCAAATACTTTGTCCAAAGAAGAAACCACTCGTTTGGCGCAACGCCAATTGAAGTTTATTCAAGGCTTGCAAGCTGCACTTGTCCGTATAGAGAACAAAACTTATGGTATTTGTAGGGAGACAGGAAAATTGATTCCTGCTGAAAGATTACGCGCCGTACCTCATGCTACATTAAGTATTGAAGCTAAAAATGGTGCAAAGAAATAAAGGATGAATAGATTTTTTACAAAAGGCCGGATAGCCTTACTCGTTATATTTTCAGTACTGATTATAGATCAAGTGATCAAAGTCCTGATTAAGACTAATATGTACTGGCATGAGAGCATACATATTACCGATTGGTTTTATATCTATTTTACTGAAAACAACGGTATGGCTTTCGGTATGGAAATTTTTGGAAAACTGTTCTTAACCCTTTTCCGTATTGTTGCCGTGGCTATGATTGGATGGTATCTAGTCAAAATAGTCAAACAGCAACTTAAGACAGGCTATATAATATGTGTGTCTCTGATACTTACCGGTGCGTTGGGTAATATAATTGATAGTGTATTCTATGGCATTTTTTTTAGCGAGAGTACGAACTATCAGATTGCATCTTTTCTTCCAGGAGGGGGAGGATATGCCCCCTTACTTTATGGTAAGGTCGTTGACATGTTCTATTTTCCAATCATTGACACAAATTGGCCGCAATGGATACCTGTTATTGGAGGTAATCACTTTATTTTCTTCAGTCCGATATTTAACTTTGCCGATGCTTCAATTAGTTGTGGTATTATGGCTTTATTGTTGTTTTACAGTAAATATCTGAATGATTCCTATCATGCACTAAAGAAATCATGAAAAGGAGAGGCCGTTTTCAATATTACATATTATTCTTATTGATGCTTTCTTTTGTTTCTTGTGAAGTAAAGAGGCCTCGTGGGGTATTGTCTGATTCTGAAATGGAGAATGTGCTGTATGATTATCATATTGCAAAATCTATGGCAGACCAATTACCATACACCGAGAATTACAAGAGAACATTATATATTGATGCGGCTTTGAAGAAACATGGGTTGACTCAAGCGGATTTTAATACTTCTATGGAATGGTTTTCCGGTAATCCGGATGTCTTGTCGCAGATATATGAAAATCTTTGCACCAGGTTAAAAACTCAAAAGGGAAAATTGGACCACATGGTGGCTTTGCGTAATAACGCTCCTAAAGAAAGTCTACCCGGTGATAGTGTGAATATATGGGCATGGCAAAAGATTTATCGTTTGACTGGGTTACCATTTAATAACAAAGTATCTTTTGTTTTTCCTGCTGATGCGAATTTTCAGGTTCGAGATATCTTCCATTGGAATGTTCGTTTTCGCTTTCCTAAAGGTAGCCCGGATCCTGCGCATGCTCCTGTTATGGTGATGCAGATTGTGCTCCAAAATGATAGCTTAATCAATGACTCCCGAAGAATTTATAATGCAGGTGGGCAAAAGATTACTCTTCACTCTGATTCAATACATCCGATTAAAGAGGTTAAGGGTTTTATTTACTATCCTGCAGGCTCATTAGATAAAATAATATTGGTTGATCGCATATCATTAATGCGTCACCATTTCAGGGTAATACCTAAGCCTGTTGTCGTTTCGCATGTTGATACCGTTCGTAATGTAAAGAGGGATACAATGCCTACTCAGAAACCTATAAATCAATCGGTTCCAACAGGTGCCCCTACTACAATTCCGGCACAGAAAATGACTCCTCAAGAACGTGAGCGAATACGTGCTGTACCCAAAAGGCAAATACAGAGAACTATTGCACCGGCAGTACAGCCAGTACAACAACCCGCCAAGTAGGCTTTCTTATGAAACGTTATGCTTCCCATTATGTCTTGTCTCCAGATATGGAATGGATTAGACTGCATGTCGTTGAAGTAGATGGAGGAGAAATAAAGCTATATCCTGTATCTGAAGAATTGCATTCTATTGAATGGCTACCGGGGGTTATTTTACTACTCCCCAAGAATGGTAATGCTATTAGACAAGAGTCGTACCTACAAGATATTTTTATCTTAGCAAAGCACTCTTCTCTGCAAGAAACGTTCTTGACTATCCGGTCCGAGGAATGGGAGATCTTTTATCTATCTCCCTTTGATTTCACCTTAATGCAGCCTGTCTCCGAAACTCGGCGCAGACAACTGCTGTAGCTATTGCTACATTGAGTGATTCGGATGTCTCTCTATTTGTCGGATAGTTGGGAATGTATAAACGTTGGTTTATTAATGTGGCAACCTCTTTTGATATGCCGTTGCCTTCGTTACCCATCACAATAAGTCCATTCTTCGATAATTTCTTTTCATAAAAGTTCTCACCATCAAGGAAAGTCCCATATACAGGAGTGTTTTTTTTCAATGAAGATATCAGTTCAGGTAGGTCATGATAATGTATTTTTACCCGGGCAATGGCCCCCATTGTTGCCTGAACTGTTTTGGGACTATAGGCATCAACCGTGTTGGGCGAGCAGAAGATATTTTCAATGCCAAACCAATCGGCCAAACGGATTATTGTACCGAAATTCCCAGGATCTTGAATATCATCCAAGGCCAATGAGAGGCTTTTATCGATTAAAGAATGATCTATTTGATAATGCGGCTGTTCGAATATTCCCAATACTTCCTGTGGAGTTTTTAATAGACTGGCGCGAGTTAACTCTTCCTCGGAAACTTCGATAATATCTGTCGTCGGAATTGATGCTTGACGTGAAATCCATTCGGAAGTAGCTACTAAAAAACGGCATTGAAAACGTGGCAATAAGTCCGCTATGAGCTTGTGTCCTTCTGCCAGAAAAACATTTTCATTCTTTCTATTCTTCTTCAACTCCAGCGAATGGATGTATTTGATTCTATTCTTGCTAAGCATTCTTGTTGTTTTAATTCTCTATCAATTCACAAATTTACGCGAATATTTCTATTTAATCAATAAAGACTCTATGCTTCTGTATTTTTTGTTTTTCAAACGAAAAAATACATCTATATTTGTAGTTTATAATGCATAAGTCAAAAGATTTGGAATGAGGAAAACCTTTCATTTTTTTATTATAACTCTGTATTTAGTCTTACTTGCTTCCTGTTCTGCTACTAAATATGTACCTAATGGATCATATCTGTTGGATGAAGTTCGAATATATAGTGACAATAAGGAGGTCAAAGCTTCAAATCTCTCTCCTTATGTCCGACAAAATCCAAACTCAAAATGGTTTAGTCTAATAAAAACCCAGCTCTATGTATATAATTTATCCGGGAGGGATACGACAAGTTGGATCAATAAAACGTTGAGACGGGTAGGGGATGCTCCGGTCATATATAGCCCTGAAGATACTAAACGTGCTTGCGAAGAACTGGCTAAAGCTGTTCAGAATATGGGATATATGGGGGCTAAGGTGACTCCCGAGTTGAAGGTAAAGAAGAAAAAAGCCAAAGTGTTTTATCGTATTACTACAGGAAATGCTTACCGAGTGCGATCATTGGCTTACAATATTGAAGACAATACTATAAAGGAATATCTTAAAGCGGATTCTGCTTCATCTTACTTAAAAGTGGGTATGTTATTTGATGTCACTGCTTTGGATAATGAACGCCAGAGAATAACGACCAATTTACTAAACAATGGTTACTATAAATTTAATAAGGATTATATTTCATATACCGCCGATACAATAAATGGCTCTTATCAGATAGACTTGACTTTGCATCTGGAACAATATAGGCAGCATTCGGCGGATACTCCTCAAAATCACCATCAATATAAGGTCGGTAAAGTCAGCTTTATCACAGATTATAATGTTATGCAAACTTCGGTATTGAGTGACATTAATATTAATGACTCCATACATTATAATGGTTTTCCCATTTATTATAAAGATAAACTCTATTTGAGGCCGAAAGTATTGACACAGAATTTGCAGATTACTCCCGGTGATTTTTATAGAGAGCAGGATGTGCAGCGTACTTATTCTAATTTTGGCCGATTGTCGGCATTAAAGTATACCAATATCCGCTTCTTTGAGACGCAGCCCGCAGATAGCAATACGGTCAATGCTTATGTTATGCTTACCGGGAATAAACATCGGTCTGTTTCGTATGAGATGGAAGGAACAAACTCTGCAGGAGATTTAGGCGCTGCAGCTTCCGTATCATTTCAGAACCGTAATATATTTAAAGGCTCCGAAACTTTTATGGTGAAATTGCGTGGTGCTTATGAAGCCATTTCAGGACTGCAGACTGAGTACAATCATGAGAACTATAAAGAATTAGGCGCTGAAACAAGCATTAGTTTTCCTCGTTTCATGTTCCCGTTCTTGTCAAGTGATTTTAAGCAGAAGATTCGCGCCACCACAGAGTTTGGTTTGCAATATAATTATCAAATGCGGCCTGAATTCTCACGAATTGTGGCATCAGCCAATTGGAGTTATAAATGGGGTATAAACCGCCGTTCACAACATCGCATTGATTTGTTGGATATTAATTACCTGTACATGCCTTCAATCTCCGATTCTTTTAAAATTCGCTACTTGGAAAATAAGGAAAATTACATCCTCAAATACAATTATGAAGATCGATTGATTGTACGTACCGGATACAGTTTTACTTTTAATAGTTCGGGGCGTGCTTTGGTGAATAATACGATAACAGGAAATGCTTACTTCATCCGTCTGAACTTGGAATCTGCCGGTAACCTGTTATATGTTTTGGCTAAGATGAATCACATGAAGAAGAATGATGAAGGAGAGTATACCTTACTTAATATTCCGTTTGCACAATATGTGAAAGGTGACTTTGATTATGGGCGAAATATTATGATTGATAATCGTAATGCCGTTGCTTTCCATATTGCCGGAGGAATAGCAATACCTTATGGAAATGCAGATGTAGTTCCTTTTGAAAAACGATATTTCTCGGGAGGAGCGAACAGTGTGAGAGGATGGTCGGTACGTGGGTTGGGACCTGGTTCTTTTGCCGGTGATGGAAACTTCTTAAATCAATCCGGAGATATAAAACTGGATGCCAGCATTGAATATAGAACGCGTCTGTTTTGGAAGTTCAGAGGTGCTGCTTTTGTTGACGCAGGTAATATTTGGACCTTAAGAGATTACCAAGACCAACCTGGAGGTAAATTTGAATTTGATAAGTTCTATAAGCAAATAGCTGTGGCCTATGGAGTGGGATTGCGACTTGATCTTGACTTCTTTATCCTTCGCTTTGATGGGGGTATGAAAGCTCTAAATCCGGTATATGAGAGTGGGGCTGAACGTTATCCGGTCTTTCATCCTAATTTTAAAAGAGATTTTGCTTTTCACTTTGCTGTGGGGTATCCTTTCTAGATTAAATCTTGATTTCGTAGATGAAAAAGACTTGCGGAATGAAGAATATACAGGTTGAGATAATATGGATAAATGGGTCAGTCCGTAAGTTGGAGATTTAATAATTCATACAACATCATCACTCTATAAGATAGAATTTTACATCATCTACTCCTCTGAATGTAGCTCTAAGTGATTTTTAAGTGGTACTATACAGATAGCATAAAAAAAAGATATTGTATCATATGTACAATATCTTTTTTATAATGCCTTGAAACCACTCTTTCGGAAATTTCAATAAGGATAGTTTTGGTTAACGAGCAGCAAAATATGAGTTTATCATTGTAGCTTGACGAGCAGCGTTTACACCTTGTCTGTCTAATGTGACATTCATGGCTTGACCGTTAGGCAGGTGCATCGTAGCTGTCCCATTATTATTCATTTCTAAGAGTTCTGCACTAACTCCATTGCTAACAACGTTCCAAGTATTTGCTTCTTTGTCATAGATGAGTTCCATGGAAGCAGTCTCTCCCTCTTTAGTGATGGAATAGCCATTTTCCAAGGTTTTTACTAAATAATTTCCATTTTCACCTTTGACTTTCTTCACATCTCCTACATTTGCCATGGGGTTTGAACCGGTCCAAAACTCAATGGAGTTAAGTACTAAGGCATCGGCCAAATAGCAAACCCCATATACAGGAACAATATTGCATGCCAAGTACACGACTTCATTGACAAATTTTGTTCCAATAGTTTGATTCCATGATGATAATCTCGAATGTAATGAGAAAGAACCCACACATGAAGTGAAAAGGAATCCTGCACAAATAACAATTGTTGCAGATAGTTTTAATCTACTTTTGTTCATAATCATTTTTTTTGATAACATGTTTTTAAGTCGTTCTTGCGTTGCGCAAATATATGGATTAAAATAACTATATATGTCGATCGTTTAATAAATCAGCTTTTTTTCGTTGTTCTTTGTGTCTTGTGAAGTATACTGCCTATACAATGATCTATAGAAATTTTCCCTGGTCCCGCAATATACATCAATACAAATACTACAAGATAAATAAAAGCCAATTCTTTGACTGAAAATGGATCATTTGCATGAATAACAAAAAAAGCCATTAGCATTGTAAAAATCATAGGTATCATAGCCAATCTGTATAGGAATCCCACAATGAAAGCCATAGAGCATACTAGCTCCCCAAAGATAGCTAAGATTAATGATAATGAGCTTCCAACTCCGAGTGGATCAGGAAACATGGCTGCCATTTCATTAAAATGGCTCCATTTTTGTATACCATGGCTCATTAATAATATACCAAATATTAGCCTCACAATTAGTAAAATAGCTGAAGTCATACTCTCATTAGACTTCGATGGAAATAGAAAACGATAAAATGCATTCATAACTTTTTGATATTTATATTTTAAAACAACAATTTTTATGATAAATGGTTTATTCCTTACGTAAAGGTTTTATGATAACTCTCAGTGAAGGATCATACGTAAAGTAACTCCACATCCAGTCCAAGAATATAAAAAGTTTGTTTTTTACCCCGACAATACTCATTAGATGAACAAAGAGCCATAATCCCCAAGCTAAGAAGCCGGATAAACGTATTTTTTTTAATTCTACTACAGCATGGTTCCTGCCAATGGTTGCCATAGAACCTTTATTCTTATAATTAAATGGAATAAGAGGTGTTTTCTTTTCTATGTGGTTTAGATTGTTTATTAGGTTCCTTGCTTGTTGTATAGCTGGTTGTACGACTTGAGGATGCCCTTTTGGGTATTCTTCTGAAATCATTATGGCAGTGTCGCCTATGGCGAAAATATTATCATGCTTTATGACGCGATTGAATTCGTCGACTTTCAATCTGTTTCCGGCTCCGTATGCTTCCGAATAGAGCCCTGCTATACTATTTGCTTTTACCCCGGCTACCCAAAATATATTTAATGTATTTAGTTCTATTCCATTATCTAAAGTCAATTTTCCATCGGAGCAGCTAATGACTCCTGTGTTTGTCATTATTTCCACTCCCATCTCAGATAAGTATTCTTCAACTTTATCTGAAGATTCTTTGGAAAATGCAGTTAGTAGACGAGGCGCCATATCTATTAAAATAATTCTCATTTTATCTACATCCAAATCCGGATATTCTTCGGGAAGAACAAATTTACGCATTTCAGCTAAAGCTCCAGCCAATTCTATGCCGGTGGCACCTCCGCCTACAATAACATAGGTGAGAAGTTGCTGCTTGAGTATATTATCATTTGTATTTTGTGCTTGCTCCAAACTATCTAGTATCCGGTTGCGATTATATAATGCTTCAGATGTGCTTTTCAAGGCCATTGTATGCGCGGAGTATTCCGGTTTGCCAAAATAATTGGTAGAACACCCTGTTGCTATAATTAAATAATCGTAGTCTACAGTTCCGATTGAAGTCTCAAGGAGGTTTCCTGCCGGAATGACTCGGATTGCTTCACATATCCGGATATGAATATTTTTTTGCTTTTTAAATATCTTTCGATAAGGAAATGATATAGCAGAAGGCTCAATGCCCGATGTTGCCACTTGATAGAGTAACGGTTGAAAAATATGGTGATTGTTTTTATCGAGTAAGACTATTTGGTATCTGTGGTTTTTTAGTTTGCGGGCTACTTTTAGCCCGCCAAAACCACCTCCAACAATAACAATACGTTTTCGCCCTTCTTTATCGGGAAGATTCATCCTCATAGTATTCATCTTATTCTAAATTATAATATTCATAATGTAGAATAACACGAATAAGCGAAAGAATGTTCCCGCTAAAAAGTTTTACGCCACTTACTCTTAAGCAAAGAATTAGCCGAATTCGTAAATATCTGATGGAGTGTTGCGTTTTAAGGCGGATAATTGGACGTCTTTCCCCACCACAATACCTTTATCTCTTAATCTAAATTCAACGGTCTTATACGCTAGCTCCGGGTGATTGTTATCTTTGCTTAAATGACAAAGCCAAATATATTGTAAGTTTTCTGATATGTTATCTGCAAGAAATTCAGCAGTGTCCGTATTGCTCATGTGACCCGTGCGACTTATAATGCGCTCTTTCAGATATTGGGGATAGTTACCCATACGTAGCATATCTTCATCATAATTGGCCTCTAATATAAGGTAATTGGCCTTGCATATATACTCTGCAGCCATTGGAGTTATTTCTCCAAGGTCAGTGAGGAAAGAAAATATTTTGCCATCAATTTCGATGCAATATCCCACATTATCCGTTCCATCGTGCGGAACTTCAAAAGATTCAATCCGAAAATCCCTTAATTGCATAGGCTCATTCTTTTCCAAATACCGGACAGATGAATGGAGTTTCTCTGTCATGCAATAACTTTTATTAATGCCCTGATGAACAAGGGACGTTGAATAAATTGGAATATTTAATTTCTCACCCAATCCACCTACACCTTTAATATGGTCAGCGTGATCATGAGTAACGAAGACGCCAATTATCGTATCTATGCCGATGCCGAATTCTTTTAATGTCTTCTTTATAGTTCTGGCTGCTATGCCAGCATCGATGAGTATTCCGTATGATTCTGTTCCTATATAATAGCAATTGCCGCTGCTTCCGCTTGCAAGGCTTATAAATTTAACTTTCATGCTAATCTTTTAATTAATAGCCAAACTGAAAAAATAGTATGGTGACTGCAAATATACAAAAGATATTCATAAAATTTTCATCTTATGTCGTAACATCCGGATTAAGACGACAGAGGCTATCCACTATTAAGGGATAGCCTCTGCCATAACATTCTAGTTATCTATTATTTAAAATTGAAAGAATTTTTTTGCGTTATAATAGCTGATATCTTCAACCATTTGATTTAATCGGTCGATTTCTATTGCCGGAATTTCTCCGTTTTCTACATCATTACCCAATAAGTTACAAAGTGTACGACGGAAGTATTCATGACGAGGATAGGACAAGAATGAGCGTGAATCGGTCAACATTCCCACAAACCGGCTCAATAATCCAAGCAATGAAAGCGCGTTCATTTGCTTTTCCATTCCATCTTTTTGATCCAGGAACCACCATCCGGAACCAAATTGTATTTTACCAGGAATAGTACCATCTTGGAAATTACCCAACATTGTTGCAATAACTTCGTTGGCACAAGGATTTAGATTATATAAAATAGTTTTGGCCAATTTTCCGGAGGTATTCAGTCTGTCAAGGAATTTAGACATAGCCTTGGCTGTAGTAAATTCCCCAATGGAATCGAATCCTGTATCGGGGCCTAGTAACTTAAACATTTTCGTGTTGTTATTACGGATGGCACCATAATGGAATTGCTGAGTCCAGCCTTTTTCCCAGTCCATCTCTCCAAAAACAACGAGCATGGCCGACTTGAATTTAAGAATTTCTTCTTTCGACAGCTCGGTTCCACCATATACCTTATTAAATATTGCTTTAATCTCACTTTCTGTGTAATCTTCTGCATAGAACTCTTCAATACCATGGTCGGATAATTTACATCCTTGTTCTGCAAAGAAGTCGTGGCGTTTACGCAAAGCTGCAACCATATCATCAAAGCTAGAAATGGTAATTCCGCTTATTTCAGCAAGGGTTTCAATATATGCACGGAAATTTTCCGGAACTTCTACCGCCATTGCTTTGTCAGGACGCCATGTAGGAAGCATCTTAATCTCAAAGCCGCTTTTGCGGGTTTTGATATGATATTCTAGTGAATCAACAGGATCATCAGTTGTACAAACAACTTCTACGTGGTAACGACGCATCATTCCGCGAGCCGAGTATTCCGATTGGGCTAATTTCTCGTTACATTCTTCATAAATTTCACGAGCTGTCTTCGGGTTTAAGACTTTATCAATTCCAAATGCTGTTTTTAATTCGAGGTGAGTCCAATGGTATAAAGGATTACGAAAAGTGTAAGGCACTGTTTCCGCCCATTTTTCAAATTTTTCCCAATCAGAAGTCTCTTTACCGGTACAGAAGCGCTCATCAACTCCGTTAGTTCTCATAGCGCGCCATTTATAATGGTCTCCACCTAACCAAATTTCAGTCAGTGATTTGAATTGATAATCATCAGCTACCATTTGAGGTATTAAGTGGCAGTGATAATCGATAATCGGCATCTTCGCAGCATGCTCGTGATACAACTTTTGTGCAGTTTCTGTTTGCAACAAAAAGTTTTCATCCATAAATTTTTTCATTCTATTGTGTTTTTAATCTGTAAAATAATTGATATCTTTTTTATACCTATTACAGTATTGATTATAAGGATAATAGGCGGCTTCTTGGGTTTTTAGTTTTATTAACCGTTATCGAACACAAAAGTAGAAAAAAACGATTGTGATACAAAATTATTCGTATCTTTGCCGCAATTATTTGTATTATTTAAGTTTTAAAAGTATGCCTTTGTCCTCTTTGAATATGTAAAAGTATGGAAAACAAGAATTATACTATTAAAGATATTGCTCGTTTGGCAGGTGTGTCAGCTGGAACCGTAGATCGTGTTCTTCATAACCGTGGTGATGTTTCAGAGTCGAGTAGGATAAAGGTTCAGACTGTATTAGACGAAATAGACTATAAACCTAATATGTTTGCAATAGGACTGGCAGCCAAAAAAAAGTATCGAATAGCATGTGTTACTCCTTTCTACAAGAAGCATGATTATTGGTACTCTGTGGCCCAAGGATTGGAACGTGCTGCTCAAGAGTTTAAACCATTTAATGTTTCGGTGGATTATATTCATTATCAGCATGCAAATAGAAAGTCGTATGAACAGGCTTGTTTGCAAATAGCTAAAGAGCCTGTGGATGCAGTACTTATTGCCCCAAATTTCCGTGAGGAGACATTGCGTCTTACGACATATTTGGAAAGAACCAAAATACCATACCTGTTTATCGATTTTAATATAGAGAGCGCCAATCCAATTTGTTATATCGGACAAGATTCTATTGCAAGTGGGTATATTGCAGCTAAGATTTTAATGCGAAAATATGAAAAAGGCCAAGAGCTTGTCCTGTTCTTAAATAATGGGAAAGATAATCCGGCTGAAATTCAGATGCAGAGAAGACTTGAAGGCTTTATGAAATATATATCCGAACGCTATAATCATATCATTATTCATGATGTTTTGTTCGATAAAGATGATGTAACTTCCAACAAACAGGTATTGGACGATTTTTTTAGCAAACATCCCAATGCCAAATTAGGTGTTGTCTTTAATTCCCGTATTTATCAGGTGGCTAGCTATCTTAGAGAGTCGGGAGAGCATTTGGAGGGATTACTGGGTTATGATTTATTGCCTGACAATGTGGACTATTTAAGTTCGGGTGATGTCAATTATTTGATCGGACAGCGTCCCGGGCTTCAGGGATACTATGGAATAAAAGCTTTGTGTGATTATACTGTTTTCAAAAAGACAGTAACAAAGATGAAATATATGCCCATAGATATATTGATGAAAGAAAATATAGATTTCTATTTTGAATTTGAATAATTATAATAACAATTCATTTATAAAAACAAATTAAGATGAAAGCATTAAACAAGCAGACCGCATTAAAAAAACAACATCCGGAAAGGGTTATTCAGTTTGGTGAAGGAAACTTTTTACGCGCATTTGTTGACTGGATAATCTACAACATGAATCAAAAAGCCGGTTTTGATAGTAGTGTTGTTGTTGTTCAACCTATAGAAAGAGGAATGGTTGACATGCTCAATGCACAAGATAATTTATACCATGTTAATTTGCAAGGATTGGATAAAGGGGAGACAATAAACAGCCTAACTTTGATTGATGTTATAAGCCGTTCTTTGAATCCATACTCAGAAAATGATGAGTTTATGAAGTTGGCAGATCAGCCGGAAATACGCTTTGTTATATCCAATACAACAGAAGCGGGTATTGCGTTCGACCCATCATGTAAATTGACTGATAAGCCTGCATCTTCATACCCGGGTAAATTAACCCAGTTGCTTTATCGTCGTTATAAAACTTTCAATGGGGACAAAACAAAAGGTTTGATGATATTTCCATGTGAGTTGATTTTCCTTAATGGTCATAAACTTAAAGAAACAATCTACCAATATATTGAATTGTGGCAATTGGGTGATGAATTTAGAACCTGGTTTGGAGAGGCTTGTGGAGTATATGCTACTTTGGTAGACAGAATAGTTCCGGGTTTCCCTCGTAAAGATATTGCTGAAATAAAAGAAAAACTCGATTACGATGATAATCTTGTGGTGCAGGCTGAAATATTCCACTTATGGGTTATAGAAGCTCCACAATCAATTGCGAAAGAATTCCCTGCTGACAAAGCCGGATTGAACGTATTATTTGTTCCTTCGGAAGAGCCATATCACGAACGTAAAGTAACCTTATTAAATGGTCCCCACACAGTTTTATCTCCGGTTTCATTTTTATCGGGAATAAATATTGTTCGTGATGCTTGCCAACACCCTTTGTTAGGCAAATATATCCATAAAGTTATGTTTGAGGAATTGATGGAAACATTGAATCTTCCGAAAGACGAATTAAAGAAATTTGCAGAGGACGTACTCGAACGCTTTAATAATCCGTTTGTAGATCATGCTGTAACAAGTATTATGCTCAATTCTTTCCCAAAATATCATACAAGAGATTTGCCTGGGCTTAAAACATATCTTGAACGCAAAGGTGAATTGCCTAAAGGTCTGGTTTTAGGACTAGCCGCAATTATTACATATTATAAAGGAGGCGTTCGTGAAGATGGAGTTGAGATCACACCTAATGATGCACCTGAAATAATGCAATTGCTAAAAGATCTTTGGGCTACTAACGATACATTGAAAGTTGTTCAAGGAGTATTGGGTAATACGGCAATTTGGGGAGAAGATTTAAATCAGATTCCAGACTTGACTGTAGCTGTTAAAGCAAATCTCGACAGTATTCAAGAAAAAGGAATGCTGGAAACGGTAAAAGATATTATTTAATTCTATATTTATTTCTTATTAATACTAGGGTATAGTTGATGACTATGCCCTATTTTTTTATGTAAAAATCCTATTGAATTGAATAAATTGTGTAAATTGCGCGAAATACGACACGATACGTTATGAAAGCTCATATATCAATATATATTATTGTTATCACGGTGATGGCATGTGCCTTTTTTTCATGCCAACGTCCGGGAGATACTCTTGTCTCAGCCAAACAATTAGTGGACTCTTTACCAGACAGTACATTAACTATATTATCTAAGATAGAAAAACCGGAGATTTCTTTATCGAAATCGGAGTATGCCTTATATACTATATTAAAGGTGCAAGCACTGCTAAAATGCGATAGTAATTTAGCATCGGCTCCATCTCTTTCGGATGCAATATCTTATTATACATCCAAGAAAGATTCCGGTCGAACTGCAGAAGCTTCTTTTTATGCAGGACGCGTAGCACAGGAGTCGGGAGATTTAAAGAGTGCAATTGACTATTATTTTAAGAGTAAAGACTTGTTAACCAACAGTAAGGATTATAAGTTGCAATTTTTAGTTCGTAATTATTTGGGTATTGTTTATTCAGAGCAATGGCTGTTCTCTGAAGAAAAACAAGTTTATACCAAAGCGTTTCAATATGCGCGATTACTTAATGATACTTCATATATCGTGGCATCCTTGATGGGAATTGGATATGCATATTCTGGATTGGAGCACGAGGATAGCGCCCTTTACTACCAACATTATGCGCTCAATATATCTAAAAAGTCGGCTAAGTATGCAATTCCTAACGTGCAGTATCAGATTGCGCTCATTTATCAACAAATGAAACAACCTCAGCGCTCATTACTTTATGTGGATAGTGTTTTGCAGAGCTATCCTACTGATGCCGGTAGTTTATCAACTAAAGGTAGTCTATATATTGATCTGCAAAAATACGATTCTGCCTTACATTATCTGAAATATGCTTCTAGAATATCAAGCGATCTATATATTCAAGCAAGAGCGGCATATAGAACTGCTGAGATTTTTAATACACTAAATAGACATGATTCTGCATATATCTATATGACTAACTATAATATGCTTCGTGATAGTATTGAAAAGAAGGTCCATAGTGCAGAGGTTTTAAAGTTAACCCAAGTTTATAATAGAAATAAATGGCAAGAGACAAGTTTTTTATTAAGACAGGAAACTGCAGAAAAAAAGCAATGGCTTTATATGTCATTGGCATTGATATCTGCTTTATTACTTTTACTTGGTTTTATTTTCTTGTGGTATAAAAATGCATTGCAGCGTAAGAATATTCAAATATATCAGCAAGAGAAAGATACTGCAGAACTAAGGACTGATTTTTATAAGCAATTGAATCAAACATTTATTTCACAGGGACATAATAGAACTCAAGTTTCGGAAGAAGCCTGGTTAGCCATCGCTCAAAATACGGATACTATTTATAATAACTTCACCCGAAGACTACAAGATTGCTATCCTAAACTGAATGATGGGGATATTCGTTATTGTTATTTACTCAAAATGCAACTCAGTCGTTCCGAGATTTCCGAGATTATGTGTGTGACTGAAGCTGCGGTCAAACAACGTATTGTTCGCATTAAAAGAGACAAGATGAATATAAAAGAAGAGGTTCAATTAAAGGATTTCCTACTCAAATTTTAAAATGTAACCCCCTCTGAAACTGAAAACATGGATTAATATTCTGATTATCATTAATTTATTAAGATATAGAGAGAGGTGATTTGTCACCCCTCTTTTTTTGATTAATACTGAAAACAGTCCTAACTTGCACCCGATTTAGAACAAATAACACAACCCAATTATGAAGAACTTTATTTTCATTTCAATTGTAGTAGCATCCTTATTATTCGATTCTACACTTTTTGCAGCACAGGAAACCACTCGTGATATACTTTTAAGTGGCAACACTTTGCCTCCTATTAATAGATTTAAAATGGCAGGTGATGCAACAATTAGTACAATGAGCGTTTCCAGAAGTTTGAATTCTGTTGCTACACCTGTGGTATCATCACCTATTCAGGCTTCTATTGACGAATCTGTTATAACATTCAGCTCTACTCAGACTCTTTCAGTAACAGTAACCATAAAGAGCATTTCTGATGACGAACCTGTTTATACAGCTAATTTGTTGCTTACTAAAGGAGCAATATTTCCTATCTATATGAATGGGTATATGCCCGGTCAATATAAAATAGAATTTGCATATAATAATACATCGCTGACGGGGATATTCACATTAGAAGAATAAAAAGATCTTTTGATATACATTACTCTACGAATTGACTGGTTAGATTTCTGATTTATAGAGTAGGCTAAGGCCAGACTAAACTAAGACTATAATACTCGTGTCGTGACGGCGGTTTATATTCCTTTACGGAATTTAAGCCGCCGTTTTTTATTTAATGTATAAGAAGATACCCTTCCCAGAACATTAATCCAACTGCATTTGTTGGAGATATCGAAAGATTTATTAGATTTGCTATTAAACAAAAAACAATCATATGAAAAAGAAGAAATTAGCACAAATAGGTGGAATCGCATTAGCAGTGATTCTTTTGGTCATGCTTATTCTTCCATTTGCCTTTCAAGGCAAAATTGGCGGAATAGTTAAGACGGAAGGAAATAAAATGCTAAATGGTAAGTTTGATTTTAGTAAATTGAGTATCAGTTTGTTTAAACACTTTCCCCAAGCTTCCGTAAGCTTGGAAGACTTTTACCTTAAAGGAGAAGGTGATTTTAAAAATGATACTCTTATACAGGCTCGTGAGATGACTGCTACTATTAATCTGTTCTCTCTTTTTGGCAATAGCGGGTATGATATTTCCAAGATATACATTAATAATGCCAGCGTAAAGGCTATAGTGCTAGCGAATGGTAAAGTGAATTGGGATGTGATGAAGTCTGATACAACAGCCAATGTGTCTGTCAAAGAGGAAGCGTCTGAGTTTAGATTGAAGATAAAACATCTGGCTGTTAGTGATTTGAACTTAATATATGATGATCGACAATCCAATCAATATGCAGTTATCAAAAAGCTTAAGGCGGAGTGCTCCGGAGATCTAACGAGCAATCGCACTATTTTAAAACTAAATGCTGAAACTGAAGCTTTATCTTATAAGGTGAAAGGTATTCCTTTTCTTTCGAATGCAAGTGTATCTGCCAAAATGGATATTGATGCAAATTTAGCAGAGAATAAATATACTTTTAAAGAGAATGAATTTCACTTAAATGCAATTAAAGCAGGATTAGACGGGTGGATTGCAATGAAAGATCCTGCAATGCAAATGGATTTGAAACTTAAGACCAATGAAGTAGGTTTTAAAGAAATATTATCTCTTGTGCCGGCCATATATGCCAAGAATTTTTCCGACCTGAAAACGGATGGAAAAGCCTCATTGAGCGGTTATGCCAAAGGTACTTTGCAAGGAGACACTGTCCCCGCCTTTAATATTGATATGCAAGTGAAGAATGCAATGTTCCACTATCCTTCATTGCCAGCGGGAGTTGATCAAATCAATGTAAGCGCCAATGTGAAAAATCCGGGAGGTAATGTAGATCTAACTACCATTGATATTCGACCTTTTAGTTTTCGCTTGGCCGGTAACCCATTTAGTGTTAATGCCAGTATTAAGACTCCGGTAAGTGACTCGGACATAAAAGCTGAAGCAAAAGGCATCTTGAATTTAGGTATGATTAAAAAAGTTTATCCATTGGATAGTATACAGTTGAACGGGGTTGTTAATGCCAATATGAGGCTTGCTACATTACTTTCTTATATTGAAAAAGAACAGTACGATAAGGTTCAGGCTTCGGGCACAATAGGTCTTACCGGAATGAAACTGAAAATGAAGGATATGCCGGATGTCGATATTAAGAAATCGCTACTCACGTTTACACCAAAATTTTTGCAATTAAGTGAAACAACTGTGAACATTGGAAAGAACGATTTTACAATAGACAGTCGTTTGGAGAACTATTTGGGATATGCATTGAAGAATACAACGTTAAAGGGTACATTAAATCTTCAATCCAATAATTTGAATCTGAATGATTTCATGGGAACAACTTCTGTGACAAACGGCTCATCTGCTGTTGCGCCTGCTACCAGTGGAAATCATTCTACCGGCGCATCTGCTACTATAGGAGTATTTGAGGTCCCTAAAAATGTTGATTTTCAAATAGATGCCAATTTGAAAAAGGTGTTATTTGATAAAATGGTATTTGAAGCCATGAAGGGTAAGATTGTTGTTAAAGATAGTAAAGTGGATATGAACAATCTTTCGATGAATACCATGGGGGGAAGTATGATCATGAATGGAGTCTATTCGACCGTAAATATCAAGAAGCCTTTTATGAATGCCGGTTTTAAGATGTCTGACGTTAGCTTTGCACAAGCTTACAAAGAATTGGATATGGTCCGTAAGTTAGCACCTGTCTTTGAAAACTTAAAAGGAACATTCTCAGGTAACTTGAAAGTACAAACTGATTTGGATCAAACTATGAGTCCGGTATTGAATACTATGCAAGGGAATGGTGAATTGTCTACCCACAATATTAGCTTGAGCGGAATTAAGGCAATTGATATGATCGCTGAAGCAGTGAAGAAGCCAGGGTTGAAAGATATGAAAGTGAAAGATTTGAATATTGACTTTACCATTAAAGACGGTCGAGTAAGTACTAAGCCTTTTGACATTAAGTGGGGGGAATATTTGATGAACCTTTCGGGAACTACGGGCTTGGATCAGACAATAGATTATGCAGGTAAAGTGAAGTTGCCTTCATCTTTGGGCAGCTATGCCAATTTGTCAACCGTCGATTTGAAGATAGGAGGAACATTTACTTCACCTAAAGTAAGTCTTGATACCAAAAGCATGGCTAATCAAGCAGCTAAGGCTGTAGAAAGCCAGGCGCTTAATAAACTGGGAAAAAAGCTGGGACTTGACTCTGTAGCCTCTGTCAATAAGGATTCTATTAAAAAGAAAGTAACGGAAAAGGCGGTCGATAAGGCTCTTGACTTTCTAAAAAAGAAAATAAAGTAATTGATCGATATTATAATAATATCCAATAGTTTGTCTGCAATAAAAGTTAGCAAAAGACGTGAGGATGAATATTTACCTAAAGATTAAAAGTAACCGCGATATGAGTGATCCTCTTTTGAAACAAGAACACGGATCTGCCGCATTTACAGAGACTGCTCCCATGCCTGTTATCTTTATCGGGCATGGGAGCCCAATGAATGCAATTGAAGAAAATGAGTTTTCCAATGCCTGGATTAGCTTGGGTGAACGCCTTCCGAAACCTCGAGCCATTCTCTGTATATCAGCTCATTGGGAGACAAAAGGTGCTCAACTTACGGCAAACGATCATCCAAAAACAATTCATGACTTTTATGGCTTTCCTCAGAAACTGTATATGCAGAGGTATCCTGCTCCGGGGAGTCCTGAATTGACAGATTTCATCATCCAGCAAATGAATACCCGACAAATAGAGAAGAGCAATGAATGGGGACTGGATCATGGCACTTGGTCGGTATTGAAGTATATATATCCACAGGCTGATATTCCGGTTGTACAGTTCAGCATTGATCGTTATAAGAATGCTGAATGGCACTATGAGATGGGAACTATGCTGAGTTTTCTTCGTAAAAGAGGAGTGTTGGTGATAGGTAGTGGAAATATGATTCACAACTTGCGTATGATACACATTCCGGGTGAGGATTTCAACGCTGAACATGGTTATGATTGGGCTAATGAACTGAACACTATTTTCAAACAGAAAATAGAAGGAAATGATATTCAATCATTAATAGCCTATAAGACTCTTCACAAAGAAGTGCATTACGCCATACCCACTGCCGAACATTATCTTCCGTTACTATATGTGTTGGGTATGCGGAGTGGGAGCGACCGAGTTACAATTTTCAATGATAAAGTTATTGCAGGTTCATTAAGCATGACGTCTGTTTTATTAGAAGATGAAAATGGAAAAGTTTGATATTAAACAGCTTGAGTTTTGCTACAATAAGGCGAGGAAAGATATTTTTGCAGGTGATAGTATTGTACTGCTTCATATTGCTGAAGAGCAAACTTTCTTGGTTTACAGACAATCCGAAGAGGGAATGCTCTCTCTAAATATCAAGCCTTCCGACAAGAATAACGAAGAAGAATTTGGCGACACAATCCCATTTGGATACCGTAATGTGGCTTCTCGCTTTTTTATACACAATCCCCCGAGCGAATCTGAGATAGAGATGGCTATCAATAATGTGGAAGACTCTCTCATGCCGCTTGTTCATAAGATCAGATCCCTGAATGCACAGTTAGCCACCTTTGATGCTATAACCAAAGAAATAGGGACTTATGCAAAGGCGCAACCAACCTCAATAACCGTTGCCGAGGTGGAAGAAATTTTTTCGCGGTTAGCATTGATAATTGGCGGTCGGCCTTCCTCAACGGACTTAATACCCTCAGATAACAGGTTTATTGCGTACGAGTTATTGCTTAGGGAAGTTATGCACCACTTAGGTTTTCACACGATTAAGCTTGTTGCGTTCTAGTGTTATTTTCTTGTTGGAATAATCAATACAGGTACTTTTGAATGCAAAACGATATATTGCGTGATACTTCCCATAGCCCAGAGTGAGAATCCATTCTTGCCATTAATACCTAATACAATAGCTTCTGCACCCCATATCTCTGCGGTGTGAAGAATATCATCCTTAGGCAACCCCTCCGGCATAAATTTCACAGTCGATTCCGTTCGTCCGCTTATACGAATAAGTTGATCTAACGTTTCCTGAGCTTCTTTTTTCAGAACCATCAATGCTTCATTGGGCATGATTCCCACATCGGGATTACCGATAGCTTTCGCTTTATCCACAACAAAAATCAAAGCCGGTTCAGCTTGCAAGCGATCTGCAAGCTCAAAACCCTCACGAGCAATATTGAGTGAGTTTTCGCGGCTGTCTACTGCTATTAGAATTTTCTTATAGCTCATAATGATATGATTTTAGATAATGTATTTCCACCCCAAACGGCAATCAGTCCCAAAAGTACACTTGCTACGATGTACAAGGTAAGAGTCAAGTAGTTTCCTGTTTCAAGCAACTTCATATTCTCGGCTGAGAATGTTGAGAAAGTCGTGTAACCGCCACAGAAACCAACGACTAGCAATAATCTCAATTCTTCGTTGAGTAAGGTCTTGGATGATAATCCTATCAGAAACCCTATGACAAAGCATCCTAACACATTAATAATAAACGTTCCCAATGGAAAAGCAGATGAATAACTTTTCCCCATCCAGAAAGAAGTCAGGTAGCGGAGCACGCTCCCCAGACCGCCGCCTAAAGCTACAAATAAAAGATTCCTGATCATTATGATGAAATTGTATTATTCTTGATTATACCAAAACATAGTTGCATAATGCGTTTACAGACAATGCTGAGATGCGTCGGAAAGAGAGGGTGTTCACCCGGCAGTTGTAGAAAATGTATCAAAAAAAGCCTACTCATAATCTTAAAAGGATTAAGTAAAGTAGGAACTATCAGCTCTGTTTCAAGCGGTTTCAGGGAAGTTCCATTCCCTATCAATATCTTGGATAGCAAAAATACAATAAAATATAGTATCTGCTTTCCAAGTGGATGAGAAAAACATCAAAAGACCTTATTCCGCGGCACGAAGAATAAAAGTGGTAGCCCCTATAGTAACAATAGCTCCGTCTTCAATGCGAACACGATCCTTGTCACTTAATATTTCATTATTAAAGAATGTGCCGGTCAAGCTGGGAGCGTCCCGGAGAGTATAAGTCAGTTTTCCTTGTTTGTTTCGTTTCACCGTTATAATGCAGTGACGGCGATCCATACTCATATCCGAAGTCTCAATAGGAATGTCGACAACAGAACCTACGCAACGGCGACCGATGATATTTTCACCTTCTTTCAAAGGTATCACTTGTTTAAAGCCAAATACATTTTCAATGATGGATATACTGCCAAAAGCATCTTTGAACTCTGTTTCATCAGGCTTCTCTTCTTTCTGTGGAACTCTCATTTTGGTTTTACCCAAGCGGATGCTGAACTGTTTACCACAATGTTCACACTCAAAGACCAGTGACTGGCCCTCAGTGTATTTGGTTTCGTCAAACTGCAAGTAATTCTCACATTTAGGACAGCGAACTCTTTTCATGTTAAAGTATATATCTATTAAAAAGGTTCTATTTACCTAAAACCCAAGCGTTTTTATAATTACCATTTCCTTTGATCTTGTTCATAGCCTGATATGCTTCGGCCTCAGTAGCGCAAGACTCTATACTGACGCGCATCTTGCCGTCACCTATAATTGCTTTTGCTTCTTTATATCCTTTGGCAACCAAATGCTCTGCCATTGCTTTTGCATCTCTTTCGGTTCCGACACTGGCAATGATAATATGGAATGTTTTTTCAGAAACATTTGATGCACTTTCTTCTGCACCGGAGCTTCTACCGTTTTCCTTGTCTGCTGTAATTTCGGACTTTTCAGAATGAGCTTGTGTTCCCGGTGTAGCAGTCGACAGTTCACTGGTATTTTCTGCTGCATTAGTTATAACCTTGCTTACTTTTACTTCTTTTGCTGTGATAGGATTGGCAATCTTCTTTCCAATGCCGGATTCCTTTAATTTTTCGGAAGCGGCAGGCTTATTTTCGGGCATATTTACCACTACAGGGTTAATAGCCAATGAATGTTTCTCTAACTTCTCAAAGATTTCGCTAGGCAAAACTTTGGCATAATTTTCTTCAATCACTTCTGTATTTTCGATAGGAGTGGAGAAGAAGAATGAAAGTACGATTGCTGCAACAACAGCTGCTGCTGTACTAAGATATGCAGTATTAAAGCGAATGCTGATGCTACGTCTTTCTTTATTCGGAACTGACGGCCGCAAAGGCGTCTTTACCGATTGCAATCTTTCCAGCTCTGTCCATTGAAGCATTTCAAAAGTATCCAATCCATATAGATAAGGAGTGGTTATCTTATTATCGTACGGCTGAAAATCGTAAGTGTTATGAATAGAGTACCGTAATTCCCCAATATTCGGTAAATCAGCCTTGCCATTCTCATGAAGAGCGGCAATAAGGCTTTTTACGTGTGATTGTACCATCTTATTGGCATCCGGGAAATTAGTGCCATAGACAGCCATATAAGACTGAGCCAATAATCCGTCGTTCATCTTGAGCTGGGCGTTAAAGCCGATAACTCTGGTAGGGGGTAAGAATAAGTTTTCTTTCTCTATCATCGATGCCGGATTATAATGAGTTATGAATCCTCCCAATCCTGGAACGATAACACAATCATTCTCTAGTAATAATGCTTCTATGTGCTGCGCTAATTCAATCATACTGCAAAATTAAAAGAATAATCGAATATACACCCTTTCGGAGCGGTTTTTCTTTTCAACAAGTTATAAACACATTATGAGGGATTGTTAACTAATTGCCGTTTTCGCCATATTATCTGAAAAGCCCGTAGGAAAAGGCGTACTGATATGCTGAATAAATAAATTGATTTGTATGGAGCAAAATATATTCAAATTCAAGCAGATGATTAAATGATACAAAACAGACGGTCAGTTGAACCTCAACGGATGGTCTGTTGGAGCCTAACAGATAGTCTGTTAGCTAGTAACAGACCATCTGTTTGGACAGATGAAACAAGAAGCATTTGGCGGTGGCTAAATGGGGTGGAGAAACATGAATAAATCATTCCAGATAGAGCGATCAGATATGCAATGAATTTGAATTTATTTGTAGAAAAAGAATAACATATAGTATGATTTATGGCGTTTCTTTTATCTATTTATTTAGTTTTGGTGAAGTAAAGGTGCAATGAGACTAAAACGTTGAAAAATAGTTTGTTATATTAATGTCTTCTAATTATAAAAAGGAGAAGAAATAACAAGTATTGTAATAAGTTATAACAAGTAATGTAAGGGGACATAAGAAGTAATGTAATCTGGAGTGGCAAATAATGGAGTGGAACGTGTCGTGGAGTGATTTACTGAGTTTAATCCCATTTATTACCGGAAATATAGAAAAATAATGTCAGGGTGTTCATAAAATAAATGCTTGTAGGTTATAAACTAATTGTAAACAAGGGTTGGTATATCGATATTTTTTCTATTTTTGCACCGTTTTATATTGCTTATATTGTATTCTGCTAGGTAATAAAAGCAATATACATCATATCATAAAGTACAGAAGATGAATTACATACAAACAGAAATAAACGGTGTTTGGCTTATTGAGCCAAGAGTATTTTCCGATCAACGCGGTTATTTTATGGAAGCGTTTAAAGAAGATGAGTTCAAAGCCAATGTCGGTGATGTTCATTTTGTTCAAGATAATGAGTCACAGTCTTCATTTGGTGTATTAAGAGGACTTCATTATCAAAAGGGGGAATACAGTCAGGCAAAACTGGTGCGTGTAATAAAAGGTAAAGTGCTTGATGTGGCGGTTGATTTGCGAAAATCATCACCCACTTTCGGCAAATATGTCAGTGTGGAACTGAGCGATGAAAATAAACGCCAGTTTTTTATTCCAAGAGGCTTTGCCCACGGCTTTTTGGTGTTGAGTGAAGAGGCAACCTTTACATACAAAGTCGATAATGCCTATGCTCCCCAATCTGAAGCGTCTATTCGATATAAT
>JGI20225J20221_1000318_pt5 | contig 99208 bp, 95 predicted proteins | sample BioMet4_FD_20221 | JGI IMG/M metagenome (IMG submission 20221) | reverse complement strand
GCCGGTATCCTTTCAGAAATCGGTGATATCCATGCATTCAACTCCCAAGAGGCACTTGCAAAATACGCTGGCCTCGTCTGGAGAGAGAACCAGTCTGGAAATTTCCAAGCGGACGATACACCCTTGTCCAAAGCTGGAAATACGTACCTTAGATACTACCTGATTGAAGCTACCAGTCATGTGAAGAATCACTGTAGTGAATTCGCTGCATTTTACCAGAAAAAATATGATGAAGTTAAAATTCATCAGCATAAACGGGCACTCGCTCTTACCGCTCGAAAATTTGTCCGACTGATTTTTGGATTGCTGGCCAATCATCAGCTCTACTCTTCTAGTAGAGTAGTCCAAGCTTAATATTTTCGAACATACTTTTCTTTTTTGAAATTTGAAGGAAAAGTCTTATTAAGTGTACTCATTTTTTGGGAATCCTTTTGAAACCTTTTCTTTTATAGAGTTGACATATTACCAGATTGCTTCAATAATCATTTCTATGATATACATTTTACATAAAATATGCAGAAAGATAAAGGATAATCTATAAATTTCATGTATAATATATAATATAGAAATTACGAAAGAAATAAGTGAGGTGTTTCCATGAGCAGTGGAATGAAGTATTTATTTGGCATTATTCATATCGGATCAGCGCGTATGACATTACGGATCATATCAGGGACTTCTATGGATGATATGGAGGTAATAGATAATGTCACGCACGAAGTCGATTATGGTGAAGAGGTATTTCAGACCCGCCGCATCAGCTTTCGATCTTTGAATTCAATGTGCCGCATACTTAGCGGTTTTCATCAGCTCCTTAAAGATTACGGCGTCGCGGATGTAAAAGTACTGGCAACGACTTCCGTGCGGGAAGCAGAAAATACGTTGAATGTAATTGATCAAATTTATATCCGGACAGGATTTCATGTGGATGTATTGGATATGACAAAAGAAATATATTACAAATTTTTTGGCTTATATTATTCTGTCCAAAAACATCATATTGATTTTGCGGGAGAAGCGGTGCTGCTGATGGATATTACTTCCGGCGGACTGGGATTAACTGGCTGGCAGAACGGAAAATTATTATTTCAGCAAAATGTACATATTGGTGCCCTGCGGATATTGGAGAACTTTGATAAAAAGCAGCGGTGTGAAATAACATTCCCCACCGCAGTTCGCGAGTATATCCACAGTACCTTGTCTCCGCTGTGGGTAAGCGTAAAAAAACACCATGTTAAATATGTCATTTTATCTGGTATAGAAGCTAATTTGATCGGTAATTTAATGGGTGAAAAAATGAGGAATGGCATATGTTTGATCAAACCACATGAATTTTTCGCATTTGTTGATTCTTTTTGCGGAGTTACGCCATTCAAATTGATGCAGCGTTTTCATCTTTCTGAAAACAGAGCCAACATCATCATGCCGACTATTTTATTATATTATGAACTGTTTCGTGTTATTGACGTAGATGTTATTCTTTTAATGGGAATTACATTTACACAAGGATATTCCATGTTTTATATTGCTGACCGGGAAAACGATCTGTATCTTCGCAAGCAACGTATGCTGCTTTTGGATTTGACGCGGACGATTGCTTCTAAATATGTATCGGATCAGACGCATTCCTCCCGAATAGAACAATTTGCGGCAATATTGTTTCATAGCTTGTATAAACAAATCGGTCTCCCCCATAATACGGGCTATTTATTGAGATTAGCCGCTATTTTACACGAAACGGGAAAGTTTATTAACATGCGGGGACATAATCGATATACATACGAACTGATTATGGCAACTGATATATTCGGCATAACAGATGAAGAAAAGGAAATCGTAGCCAATATAGACTATTATTCTTATAAAGGCACTCCCAGCAATGAAGATGTAAATTATCGGTCCCTAAATCCAAAACAAAAAATAATTCTTATAAAACTAGTAACTATTTTTCGATTAGCCGATGCATTGGATGCTGGCCATAATGGAAAAATAAACCGGATTACGGCAGAAATCCGTGAACGAAACGTAGTGGTTAAATATGTATCTGATTTTGATATTTCTTTGGAACGCTGGACTTTTAAAAAAGCGGTTCCTGGTTTTGAAGAAGTATTTGGATTGACCCCTATATTGGTGAAAGGCTAGGTGAAAATAATGAATTTTTATGATACAGCATATTATTTAAATAGAGAATGTACCTGGCTGAAGTTTAATGAACGAGTATTAAATGAAGCCATGGTAGAATCTAATCCGCTATTGGAACAACTTAATTTTATTGCCATAGCGGCTTCTAATATGGATGAATTTTTTATGATCCGGGTTGCAGGAGTAAAGCATCTTATAGAAAGCGGTGTGGATCACCATGATATTGCCAACATGACACCGCAGGAACAGTTTAATGCCATTGAGTCCATGGCTCATATATTAGTAAACGAACAATATCGATATTTGAGCATCATAAGGAATAAACTGCTTACCAAAGGGTTGCAATTTGTTACGGTTCATCAACTTACGGAAGAACAAAAGATATGGCTGAATACTTTTTTCGAAAGTGAAATATATCCTGTTGTAACTCCTATGGCTGTCGATTCCAGTCATCCGTTCCCTTTTCTTTCCAGTCTTAGTTTGAATCTTGCTGTTCTTTTGCGTACGAAAAAAGATCCCGCCGTGCGTACGGCAGTACTCCCGGTCCCATCGGCTGTTTTAAATAGAATTATTAAAGTTCCCGGTACGGAAAGTCCTGAAAAATTTTTGCTTTTAGAGGATATATTAAGCGCGTATGCCAAACATTTCTTTCATGGCTGCACTATTTTAGAGGTAACGCCTTTTCGTGTAACCCGGGATGCAGATCTGGATATTGATGATGATGTAGAGGATTTATTAACAGAAGTAGAAAAATCTTTAAAAAAAAGGCGGAAGGGAGCTGCTGTACGGCTAGAGCTTGCATATAACGCAAGTCGTACCATACGCTTGTTTTTATCTCATGAATTACAGTTAGATGATCAAGATATTTACATGATAAAGGGTCCGCTGGATTGTAAGATATTTGCTCGTATTCACGGATATGATTATTTACGATATAAGCCATTTACACCGCAGCCGTCTTATGAATTAGCGGGTACTGCAGGAGACTTCTGGGAAGCCGTTTCATCGCAGAATATCATGGTTCATCATCCCTTTGAGTCATTTACCATAGTAGAAAATTTTATTCGTTTAGCAGCCTCAGATCCTAATGTTTTGGCTATTAAGCAGACGTTATACCGTGTCAGTAATGAATCTCCTATTATTGCGGCTTTAAGTGATGCCGCAGAAAACGGCAAACAAGTAACGGTTTTGATGGAAGTGAAGGCTCGTTTTGATGAAGCAAATAATATTTTAATGGCTCGTAAACTGGAAAAATCGGGCTGTCATGTCATATACGGCATACAAGGATTAAAAACCCATTCGAAAATTACGCTAGTAGTAAGACGAGAGGAAGAAGGAATTAGACGGTATGTACACTTGGCGACCGGAAATTATAACGGATTAACGGCTAAAATATATACGGATATCGGTATTTTCACGAAAGATCCGCTTATTGGCATTGATGCTTCCGCGTTTTTCAATCTGCTGTCAGGTTATTCGGATCCTCCTGTTTGGAATAAATTTGTAGTAGCTCCTTTAAATTTAAGAGAACGTATTATATCTGAAATAGATCAGGAAATAGCTATTGCTAAGACAGGACAAAAGGCAAAAATTATAGCCAAAATGAATTCTCTTTTAGATAAACATGTTATTGCTAAACTGTATGAAGCTTCCTGTGCCGGTGTTAAAATTGAATTAATCATAAGGGGAATTTGCGTACTGCGTCCGGGTATAAAAAATGTTAGTGAGAATATCACGGTTCGCAGTATTGTCGGACGTTTTTTGGAACACAGCCGTTTATTTTATTTTTACAATAACGGCAGGGAAGATGTGTTTATTTCATCAGCAGACTGGATGCCGCGCAATCTCAATGAACGAGTAGAATTGATGATTCCTGTCGATTACGAACAGCATAAACAAAGAATCAAGAAAATTTTGCACCTGTATTTGGAGGATAATGTAAAAGCATATTGTATGGAAGCCGATGGTTCATACCACAGAGAGGAAGTTTCTGATTCAAGGAAAAAAGTATACGCCCAGCTTACACTGTTAAAAAAAGTTGAAGAACGAATTAAGCAGCTTGAATGATTTTACTGTATATATAATAGTATTATATAAGACGCTCTCCAGCCATCTTTGATTTTCAGACTCAAAAAGGAGAAAATCGATATGAACAACACACTGCTGCATTTAACTACCCATGATTATGAAAATGTCATCAATGCTATATATTGCTCTATTCTCATTGTAAATCGAGACGGACATCCCATTTATTATAATTTGGCAGCCCAGAAACTAGCAAAAGAATCAAATGTAAATTACCATGAACTGTTGGCAAAATTATCGGAGCAAATTGATATAGGAAACGGACAGGGACGTTTTTCCGTTGATAATGGAGAAAATTGGATTATTTGCAATATTTATCCTTGGGAAAATAAAGAAAAACGGAATGGGAGCATTTTGGTTCTGCATGAATCCGGTCATGCTGTATGCGCTTCACAGGAAGTGGATATTTTAACCAATACCTTGAAAGAAATTGATGCAATTATTGAATCGGTTGCAGACGGGGTCATCGTAGCAGATGGAAATGGAATTATTATTCGCATCAACAAAGCCGTAGAACGAACTTTTAATGTACATCGCAAAACGTTAATCGGACAGTCTTCCACGCTCATTGTACAAAAAGGTGTTTTTAGAGAAGGTATTGTAGAAAAGGTCTTGCAGCAGCGGGATAAAGTAATCGTAGCCTCTGAATATGCCGGTAAAAAATTAATTTATACGGGAATTCCAAGTTTTAATGAAAAGAAACTTACATGTGTTATTGTAACCATTCAAGATGTATCGGCAATGAATATGCTTAGACACAAGCTCGAGAAACAGGAGCTGGCTATGGCTGATTATGTACGGGAAATCGCTAATATGAAAAGCAAGGATATCGTCCAGGATACTATTATCGTCCACAGCAAAAAAATGACTCGCATTATGGAAATCATTAACGTAGTTTCTTCTGTTGATTCTACGGTTCTTATTACCGGTGAATCAGGAACTGGCAAGGAAAGAGTCGTTGATGCAATTTACCAGCACAGTAACCGAAATACTAAGCCTCTTATTAAAATCAACTGCGGAGCTATTCCCGATACATTGTTTGAATCTGAATTATTCGGATATGAACATGGTTCTTTTACAGGTGCCCGTAAAAATGGTAAAATCGGTTTTTTTGAACTAGCTAACACAGGCACATTATTGCTNGATGAAATTGGCGAACTAAGTTTAGCTTCCCAAGTAAAATTACTGCGTGTTATTCAGGAAAAAGAAGTATTGCGCATTGGCGGAAGCAAGCCGGTACCCATTGATGTCCGCATCATAGCTGCCACAAATCGCAATTTATGGAAAATGGTAGAGGCCGGGACCTTCAGGCAAGATTTATATTATCGCTTAAATGTGATCAATATTGAAGTCCCGCCTTTGCGGGAACGACGGGATGACATTATTCCGTTAGCAAGATATTTCGTTCAAATCTACAATGAAAAATACAAAAAAAATAAAAAATTATCATTAGAAATATGTCATTCTTTAGGAGAACGAAATTGGCCGGGCAATATACGGGAATTGGAAAATGTTATTGAAACGATGGTAGTACTTGTTCCCGGAAATTTGCTTTTGCCTGAACATTTGCCTCAAAAAGTAGCAGAAGACAACAATCCTGGAATTGTTGTCCATGGAATACAGCCAATGAAGGAAGCGGTACAAGATGTGGAGCGGCAATTGCTGATGCAGGCTGCTAAAAAGTATAAAACCACCAGAGAAATGGCCCATGCACTGGGAATAGACCAAGCAACAGTTTCCCGAAAGATGAATAAACTTTGTCGGTGATGCATATCTACATTATTTGATGCATTTCTTCATCATTCTAGATATCGTTATCTAAGCAGATTAAAAATAATACGCCACCCTGTTGATGCAAAAACACATCAACAGGGTGGCGTATTATTTTTTAGACAGTGCGTCTGCACGGTAAAATAGAGGTTTTCTGTATTTGGCATACGTATTTCATATAAATAAATGAAGGATGTATGACATGCCGGTAATTTTTTTAGGGAGGAGCGATGACAATGGATACTTGGAATAGGATATATGAAAAGAAAAAAATGTTGCCGCAGGAAATCGCGGCACAATTTAAAACAGGGAATATTTGTGTCAGTAATGGACAAGTTACGGAACCTGTAGGAATTTTATCGGCGTTGGCAGCATACGCTACAGCCAATAAAATAACAGATATATATCATTATATCTTACTACCTCTTCGCAATCAGTCGTATATGGCAGCGGGCATGGAGAAATATATACGCCATGTTTCCCATTTTGTCAGTGCGTTTGATCGTGAAGCGATTTGGCAGGGACGTGCTGATTATTTACCTGCTAATTATAGTCAGGTGCCCTTAGTATGGAAGGAAATATTAGGTGCTCCTGATATATTTTATGCAACCGTATCCCCTATGGATAGACATGGATATTTCAGCTGTGGTACAGCGGCGGATTTAAGTGATATCCGCAAACGGGCAAAAAAGATTTTTCTGGAAGTCAATCCTACTATGCCGCGTACTTTTGGATCTTTTATCCATATTACTGAAATTGATGGGCTTATGGAAAATAATACGCCTATCACAGAAGTAGCATCGCCGCCTATTACCGATGATGATTTAAAAATCGGAGGAATGATCGCTGATATGATTCCGGATGGAGCAACACTGCAATTAGGTATAGGAGGTATCCCCAATGCGGTAGCGAAAGCTTTATCTTCAAAAAAAGATTTAGGTATCCATAGCGAGATGTTTTGTGACAGTATGGTCGATTTATATCGAACGGGTGCCATTACGAATGAACGAAAAAAAATACATCCGGGAAAATCAGTTGTAACTTTTACCTTTGCATCCCGCGGCACCTATGATTTTATCGATGACAATCCTGCCGTTGAATTTTTACCCGTTGATTATGTCAACGATCCAAGAATTATTGCACAAAATGATAATGTTATTTCTATTAACTCTTGCATGGAAGTAGATTTATTCGGACAAGTATGTTCGGAAACCATGGGGATGATGAATTACAGCGGAGTAGGCGGGCAAGTTGATTTTATTCGCGGAGCGGCCGCATCTAAGGGTGGAAAATCTTTTCTGGCATTTAAATCTTCTGCGAAAAAAGGCAGCTTGTCAAAAATAAAACCGATTCTTACGGAAGGTTCTTGTGTCAGTACCACTCGAAATGATGTCGACTATCTAGTAACAGAGTTTGGTGTGGTACGGCTAAAGGGAATGACTTGTTCACAGCGGGCAAAAGCGATTATCAGTATTGCACATCCGGCGTTTCGTGAAGAGTTGACGACAGCTGCCAAAAAAATGCATTTAATTATTTGACAGAACAGTATAAAAGGAGGTTTTATCATGTTAATGACAAAAAAACAATTTCAAGACAGTATTCGTGCTCGTAAACCAATGAATGTCTGGTTTCTAGGGAAAAAAATTGAAAATTTGACAGCATTTCCTCCATTGGCCGCGAGTTTTAATGCCATCTCCAAAGTTTATGAATTGGCACAACGCCCGGCTTGGAAAGATCTGATTACGGTAAAATCCCATTTAAATGGTGAAGATGTCAGCATTTATAATGCACCGCTTCGTTCTGCCGAAGATGCTAATAGAAAAACACGGGCTGCGCGGGCCTTGGCTGAAGTAATCGGCTGCTGTACGCACCGCTGCACCGGCTCAGAAGCCTTCGCCGGATTAGGTCCTGCTTGCTATGATATGGATCATGATTTGGGGACGCATTATTTTGAACGATTCATGACATTTCTCGATTATGTGCAAAAACATGATTTAACTTGTACAGTAACAGTGACAGATGTAAAAGGACTGCGTACCCTTCCGCCTCATGCACAGCCAGATAAGGATATGTATGTACATGTCGATGAAATACGTGACGATGGTATTGTTATCAGCGGTTTCAAATGTAATCAAACCGGCATACTTTTTGCTCATGAAATTGTGATTGTGCCAACGACTAATATGAAACCGGAAGATAAAGACTTTGCCGTTGCTTGTGCTGTTCCCGCCGATTCACCGGGAATTACTTTTGTGCTGGGGCGGACACCGCAAGATAAACGATTTTTTGAAGTGAACGATGATATTGAAGGTATCGACTTGGGTAAAAAATATGCAGATCACCAAGCATTAGTATACTTTGATAAAGTTTTTGTTCCCAATGACCGCGTATTCCTCTGTGGAGAAGTAACGTATGTTGGAAGACTGCTTAGCTATTTTACAGCCGTTCATCGCCTTACGGCCGGCGGATGCAAAGCCGGAGGCTGTTCTGCTCTTTGCGGTGCAGCCAGTCTGATTGCCGATATGATCGGTGTGCAAAAAGCAGGACATATTCGTACTAAGTTAACAGAAATGTCTATGACGGCAGAGACCGTATATGGGTTATCGCTTGCTTCCGGAGTCGAAGGATTTCAGCATCCCAGCGGCTTTTGGATTCCTAACCCCTTGATGTCTCATACTTGTAAATATACTTGCACAAAAATCCCGTTTGATGCCGTGCGGTATGCCCGTGATATTTTGGCTGGGTTTGGTGAAACAGCACCTTCTGAAATGGATATGCGCAGTGCCGGGGTAGGGAGTATTTGTCAACGAGCTTTTAATCCAGGAAACCCTGATTACACAGCACTTGACAGACTTCGAGCCTCTCGTTTCATAGAACATATGGTGAGAGGATCTAACTGGACTGCGATGGCACTTCATGGCGGCGGCAATCAAGAAGCTTCAACTGTTATGGCACGTATGTATACTGACTGGGATTATGTAAAAGAATTGGTGAAGGTTGCTGCCGGTATAGAAAAAGATACAGCTAAGGCAGAAGAATTTCTTGATTCAATTGGGAAAAGAAAAGGACGCATATGCAACTATGGCGACTTGCCAAAAATCGATAAAAATTAATATTTCATAATTTAATTTATATATCCGGACAGTAATGATTAAAAATTATTGTCCGGATATATAATATGCACCATATATTGTATGTCTTTTTACAGGAGACACAAAAAATCAATTAAAGAACAATTATAACAACAATACAGATAATACAGTTTATTTATAATTATAAAGTGGTAGTAAAAGTAAAATTATGGTCGATAAGTGGCGAATTAATGACTGTTTTTTGGTAAATTTTACTTTCATGTGGGAAAATATGCAATATAATCTCAATAATGCCTTCATTATAGATAGTATCTATTGTTTTTAGTTAATGATCATGGTTAACAAATGGCAAATAATATGATATCATCATGTTTTAGCTGTTAATTGTAAACCATTAAAAATTGACGTCATTGTCCTTCTTTGGTAGAATGTAAGTGCTTAGGAGGGATTTGATGAATAAATTGCAAAGAGGTCCCTTTACGCAAATGTATTTGATTCTTATTTCGCTGCTTGTTATCGTTTCCTTGACTGGTTTTGTCACAAAAGGAAAATCGGTAACGATAACTGCTGATGGTCAGACAAATACTGTTTTTACACGAGCAGTGAATACAGAAGCTCTTTTGCGTGAAGAGAATATTTCCTTAGGGCCTAACGATGAAGCCGCACTATCCACACCGACGCTTAAATCTGGCAGTACTTTAGAAGTACACCGTGCTGTCCCGGTCATGCTGATTTTTAAAGATAAGTCTCAGGTTGTAGAAACAGCCAAGCAGACAACGCAGGAAGTTGCTGAACAATACGGCTATGATCGAAAAAATTATCGTGTTTACGGTGATCCTTCAATGAAAGTCCAAAAAGGTATGTGGATTCGTGTGGGTACGTTATCTAAAAAAAAGGTTACGGAAGATGAAGTTATTCCCTATACTGTGGAGAGCGTTCCCGATGATAATCTGGCACAAGGTGAAGAACAACTTATTCAAGAAGGCATTAATGGACGCAGAACAGTAAAAACAAATATTGTAAGTTTAGACGGAGAAATAGTTGGCAAAGAAATAATTTCTTCCTCTGTCATCGCCGAAATGAAACCCATGATTCGTCACGTTGGAACACGAGCAACTGTCGAAGTTTCCCGTGGTAATATTTCACGATATCGGGCAGTATTTAGCATGGAAGCCACTGCCTATCTTCCCACTGATGGTTCGGGCGATGGTATTACAGCTACAGGAATACCTGCACATTACGGCGTAGTTGCCGTTGACCCGCATGTCATTCCTTTAGGTTCCCGAGTTTTTGTCCCCGGTTACGGTGAAGCAATTGCTGCTGATACAGGGAGTGCTATTGTAGGGAATCGAATTGATTTATGCATGGAAGATTATGGTTCCTGCATGCAGTTTGGACGTCGCAGTGTTGAAGTGTATATACTTAATTAATGAGTACGAAAACGATTGTGTTCAATTGAATGCAATCGTTTTTTTCTAATTATACGGCTTATACGGCTGTTTCTGTTCCTTGGGTTTCCTTTTAAAAAAATACTTGTGCACAGGTTAGGGGTATGATATAATATTAAAGGTTAAAAATACACACGTCACGTCGAACTTATTGCTGTGCCGTTTATTCGGTGATAATAGGTAATGACCGGACGGAGGACAAAACAGGAGGAATTATAATTATGGCAGTAGTATCTATGAAACAATTGTTAGAAGCAGGCGTTCATTTTGGTCACCAAACAAGACGCTGGAACCCGAAAATGGCTCGTTTTATCTTTACCGAACGTAACGGTATTTACATTATTGATTTACAGAAAACCGTTAAAAAAATGGACGAAGCGTATAATTTTGTTCGCGATTTAGCAGCAGAAGGTGGTACGGTTCTTTTTGTCGGCACCAAAAAACAAGCACAGGAATCCATTAAAAGTGAAGCAGAACGCTGCAACATGTTTTATGTAAATGAACGTTGGCTCGGTGGTATGCTGACAAATTATCAGACCATTGAAAAACGTGTAAAACGTCTAAAAACATTAGAAAAACAAGAAGAAGACGGTACATTTGATGTATTACCGAAAAAAGAAGTTATCGGTTTGAAACACGAAATGGATAAATTGCAGAAGTATTTGGGCGGTATCAAAGAAATGAAAGTATTGCCAAGTGCATTGTTCATTATTGATCCTAAAAAAGAAGAAATTGCAGTTGCTGAAGCACGTAAGCTGCATATTCCTATTATCGCTACGGTTGATACTAATTGCGATCCCGATGTAATTGATTATCCTATTCCGGCTAACGATGATGCAATCCGTGCAGTTAAATTATTAACTGGCCGTATTGCAGATGCCATTCTTGAAGGTCGTCAGGGAGAACAGAACGAAGAATCCGAAACTGTTGGAGCGGAAGGCGAAGTAACAGATTCGGCAGAATAATATATGACGTTTTTTGAGAATTAAATGATTTTGATCATATAAAGGTAAGGAGTTATTTTGATTCCTTACCTTTATTAAACTGAATTATAATTATTATAATTTTAGGAGGAATATTATGATTACTGCAAGCATGGTAAAAGATTTAAGAACAAAAACCGGTGCCGGTATGATGGACTGTAAAAAAGCGCTGGCGGCTACCGATGGTGATATGGACAAAGCTGTTGATTTTTTACGTGAAAAAGGGTTAGCTGCGGCAGCTAAAAAAGCAAGTCGTATTGCTGCTGAAGGCTTAGTTTACTCTTATATTCATGGCAATGGACGTATTGGCGTCCTTGTTGAAGTAAATTGTGAAACCGACTTTGTTGCACAAACCGATAATTTTAAATCTCTTTGTAAAGACATCGCTATGCAGATTGCTGCAGCTAAACCGACATATTTAAAAAGAGAAGAAGTTCCTGAATCTGTTATTGATCATGAAAGAGAAGTTCTTCGTATTCAAGCATTGAATGAAGGTAAACCGGAAAAAATTGTTGAAAAAATGACAATTGGCCGAATTGAAAAATTTTATAAAGAAAATTGTTTAATGGAACAGCCTTTCATTAAAGATCCTGACAAAGACATTACTCATGTCATTAATGAGAATATTGCGAAGATTGGTGAAAAAATTGATATCCGCCGTTATACGCGCTACGAATTAGGCGAAGGGTTGGAAAAGCGCAATGATGACTTCGTTTCGGAAGTAATGGCACAAGCTAAATAAGATCAAATAAGAGAACACCGTCACATGTGTTCTCTTATTTTCTAATGTGGCGTATTGTCATGTATCTGAGTTTTTTCAGAAAAATTTCTTTCCCAACAGGAGGCACCATATGGATACAAGAAAGTTTAAACGAATCGTTTTAAAATTAAGCGGAGAAGCATTAGCCGGAAATGTAGGCTATGGAATTGATCCTGAGACAGTAGATAAGATTGCAGATGATGTGGTCGCTATATCAAAAATGGGTATTCAAGTTGCTATCGTAGTAGGCGGCGGTAATATATGGCGCGGCTTATCCGGCAGCGCAAAAGGAATGGATCGAGTTTCAGCCGACTATATGGGAATGCTGGCAACGGTAATGAATTCGTTGGCATTACAGGATGCTTTGGAAAAAAAAGGGATTGCAACACGTGTACAGACAGCAATCAATATGCAGCAAGTTGCTGAACCTTATATCCGCCGGAGAGCTATCCGCCATTTAGAAAAAGGCCGTGTCGTGATTTTTGGTGCTGGTACGGGAAATCCCTATTTTTCGACAGATACAACGGCAGCATTGCGCGCAGCTGAAATCGAAGCAGATGGTATCTTTATGGCTAAAAAGTGCGTGGACGGTGTATATGACAGCGATCCTAAAATAAATCCTGCTGCGAAAAAGTTCAAAAAACTTTCTTATATTGAAGTTATTAAACGTCAGCTTGCCGTCATGGATGCAACAGCAACGACATTATGCATGACCAATAATATCCCTATATTAGTATTCAGTATAGATATCCCGGGAAATATCGTAGCTGCTGCAAGCGGAAAAGATATAGGAACTTTAGTCGACAAAGAAGGGTAATAGCTGTATTATAGTTATATATCATATTTATAATTATAGAAAAGGGAAGTGATTTAAAATGGATATTCAGAGTTTATTTACACAGGAAGAAGAACGCATGAACAAAGCCATTTCCAGCTTTAAATTAGATTTAGCATCTATTCGTACAGGCAGAGCAAGTACTACTTTATTAGACCGTGTTTCTGTGGAATATTACGGTATACCTACGCCTATAAAACAGGTCGCTAATGTTTCTGCGCCGGAACCGCGCCTGATTACCATTGTTCCTTGGGAAAAAAATATGCTGGCCCCCATTGAAAAAGCGATATTAAAATCCGATCTTGGTTTAAATCCCAATAATGACGGAACGATGATCCGATTGGAAATTCCTCAGCTCACCGAAGAACGTCGCAAAGATCTCTCAAAAAAGGTTAATAAACATGCGGAAGAAGCTCGTGTAGTCATCCGCAATATACGACGTGATGCAAATGAATCTATTAAGAAATTAGAAAAGAAACGGGATATTACGGAGGATGACAGCAAGGAAGCACAGACTAATATCCAAAAATTGACAGATAAAAAAATTAAAGAAATTGATGAAATGAAGGCAAAGAAAGAAAAAGAAGTAATGGAAGTATGATGGATATACGGATTTTTATTGGCATGCCCTTACGGTATGCCAAATCTGTCTTAGAAGAGCAAGCGATTCCTTTTACTGTTGAAGAAACAAAATCCCGCAGTCATTTTTTTAAATGTAATGAGCAGGCCATCTATGTTATACGGGCCACTTATGCAAATGAGCAAATTCATCTGCTGGTTAATTATAGTTTAGAAGCCAGTGAGGATGTTCGCAACATTTTGCGAGACAGGAATGGTGACTATGAAGAACTTATTTTTTAAAAAAGAGTCAAATAATACGCATATATCTGAAGATATGCTCGATAGAAATAACATTCCCCATCATATTGCCATTATAATGGATGGCAATGGCCGTTGGGCTAAACGACGGGGAATGCCTCGCAGTTATGGTCATCATGCGGGTGCGGATACGCTCAAACAAATTGTGCGGGATGCCAGTGATTTAGGAGTAAAAGTATTAACTGTTTATGCTTTTTCAACGGAGAATTGGAAGAGACCGGAGGACGAAGTTTCTTATCTGATGAATTTAATTGAAGAGTATTTACGTAAAAATCTTCGTTCTCTTGAAGAAAATAATGTTTCGCTGCATTTCATCGGAGATATCGGTAGACTGAATAGCAAATTACAGCAAATCATTCGTGAAGCTGAAAAAGATACTGTAAATAACACAGGATTAGTATTGAATTTAGCAATTAACTACGGCGGGCGTCTTGAAATTACGGAAGCCATGCAGCATATCGCATCCGACGTACTGGATCATACAATAACAATTGACGAGATCAATGAATCACTTGTCGAAAAATACTTGTATACGGCACCCCATAATGATGTAGATCTGCTTATTCGTCCGGGTGCTGATAAAAGAATAAGCAATTTCTTGTTATGGCAAATGGCGTATGCTGAGTTTTGGTTTACAGAATTGTGCTGGCCGGATTTTACTAAAGAAACATTAATGGAAGCTATTTTATCTTTTCAAAGCCGGGATCGCCGGTTTGGCGGATTGAAGTAAGGTGGTAACGTAGTTATGTTGTTTAAAAGAATAACGACAGGTGTTATAGGTGCAGCTTTTACGATTTTTGTTATTTATGAAGGAAATTGGTTGTTTTTTGCCATGATGACGATTCTCGCTATGCTGGGCTGGCAAGAATATGTCCGGCTCATGAAAAAGATGGATGCGAATTTGACTGTGATAACGGGTCATATTTGGATTGTATGTTTGTTTTTTGCTTATTGGTTTACAAATAATAAAGTAATCATGCTGCTCAGTGTGATTATGATGTCTTGGATTTTACTGCGTACCGTCATACGGCATGAATTTGTAAAACCCGTTGATAGTGCCTACTCCTTATATGGCTTGATTTACATTGCCGGCGGTTTTTTATCTATGTTGGTTTTGCGCAACGGGATGATTGGTGATTCTCTTAATCATTACTTTCAAACGGCAATGATTGAACCCTCAAAATTTGTTGTTTTCTTATTAGTATTTTCTACTTGGGCTAGTGATACTTTTGCTTTTGCCGTTGGTAAATTAAAAGGAAAAAACAAGCTTTGTCCAGCTGTCAGTCCGGGTAAAACCGTAGAAGGTTTTTTTGGCGGTATTCTTGGGACAATTATAACCGCAGTTGTCTTTTCATTGATTTTTAAATTTTCTCTTCTTCATGGCTTAGTCATAGGTATAATTATTGCTATTATGGCTCCATTAGGAGATTTAATAGAGTCAATCCTCAAACGAGTATGCGATGTTAAAGATTCGGGAAATATTATTCCCGGTCACGGCGGGATATTAGACCGTTTCGACAGCTTATTGTTTGCGGGCCCTGCAGTATACGTGTATTTATTACTTATTGGGCGGTAGTACTATGTAAAATTACTTAGGAGTGAATCATGAAAAAAATTGCAGTATTAGGCAGTACAGGATCAATTGGCACACAAGCAGTCGATGTTATCGATGCACATCCTGATTTATTTTCTTTAACCGCTGTAGCAGCAAATACCAATTGGCACACTGCTGCCTGTCAGATAAAGAAATATAAACCTGCCTTTGCCTGTATGATTGATAAGACGGCTTCTGAACATTTGCGTTCGGAAGTAGGGGATATATGTACCATTTTTCAGGGGCAAGAAGGCCTGCTGCACCTTATTGAAGAAACAGATGCCGATATGGTTCTGACTTCTCTTGTCGGAGCTGCCGGTATTGCGCCGACCTTATCGGCAATTCAACGCGGCATAGATATTGCCTTGGCCAACAAAGAGACATTGGTTGCCGCAGGTGAATTAGTCATGGAGGAAGCTGCCCGCCGAGGAGTTCGTATTTTACCGGTTGACAGTGAACACGGTGCTATCTTTCAATGTCTCCATGGACGAAAGAGCGAAGAAGTGGAAAAACTTTTGATAACCGCCTCAGGCGGTCCTCATTTTCGACTTCCGGCAGAGGACTTTCCCCATATTACGGTAGAACAATGTTTAAATCATCCCACCTGGAACATGGGGGGGAAAATAACGATTGACTCCGCCACTATGTTTAATAAAGGGCTGGAAGTAATTGAAGCCCACTGGCTGTTTAATATGCCTTTTAATAGAATTGAAGTCGTTGTGCAGCCACAAAGTATTATTCATTCTATGATTCAATTTATTGATGGCTCGGTTATCGGACAATTTGGCATGCCGGATATGAGATTGCCTATTCAATATGCTTTTACCTATCCTGACAGATTTCCTGTCCGCAATGCAAAGAAAATCAATTGGAATACATTAGCCCATTTGGATTTCTATGCACCGGATAATGAAAAATTCCCGGCTATTCCTCTGGCTTATGAAGCTGGTATGATTGGCGGTACTATGCCCTGTGTGCTGAACGGTGCGAATGAAGTAGCCGTATATGCATTTCTGCATAAGAAAATTTCTTTTACCCGTATTTTTGAAATCGTACGTGCCGTGATGGAAAAACACACTGTATGCCACGATATCACTTTGGATTCCATCAGCAGTGCCGATTCTTGGTCTAGACGTTGCGCTGTTTCACTTATTTAGGAGGGAGGCCGCATATGTTGGTAACGATTGCCGCGACGGTTTTCGTCTTTAGTGTTATTGTTTTTGTTCATGAATTAGGTCATTTTATGACGGCCAAGGTAACCGGAATGCAAGTTGATGAATTTGCTATCGGTTTTGGTCCTAAAATATACAGTTATCAGTACGGACCTACATTATATTCTTTACGGGCTATTCCTTTAGGTGGATTTAACCGCATTTCCGGTATGTCGGAAGAAGAAGAATTAACAGCTACATCTTTTTTATCAAAAGGTGTCTCTTCTCGTCTTTTTGTCATTGCTGCCGGAGCGGCGATGAACTTTATTCTGGCAATTTTTATTATTTGGGGTTTGATGTTTACGATTGGTACCAAGGATATTTCTTCAGAACCGATCGTTGGCTCTGTCATGACTGATTCGGCTGCTTCAGCTGCTCATATTGAAAAAGGTGATCGGATTATTGCCATCAGCGGTATCTCGATTGAAAAATGGAGTGATATTTCTGCAGCTGTTGCCCAACATAGTCAGGAAGTCCTGACGGTGACCGTACAGCGTAATAATGAAAATATAGATTTGACGATGATTCCAAAATTGGAAGCTCAAACACAACGTCCGATAATTGGCGTTGTTCCTGTTATTATAACGCAAAATCATGGTTTTTTTGAATCTGCCGTATTGTCGGTAGAACGTACCGGTCAAATTTGCAAAATGATGATTGTTGGATTATATCATATGGCGGCTGGAACAGAAAAAGCTGATATTGCAGGCCCAATCGGCGTTGCTCAATTAGCCGGACAGGTAGCCTCTTTAGGTTTTGTTAATTTACTCATGTTTACGGCGTTTTTAAGCATCAATTTAGGGATTATCAATTTACTGCCTATTCCTATGCTTGATGGGGGATATATTATCCTTTTGATATTAGAAGGAGTTACTCGGCGCCGCTTACCTGCAAGGGCGTTATATTACGTGCAAATGGTGGGGATGTGTATCCTAGCAGCGGTTTTTATATTTGCAATGATGCAAGATATCAGCCGGTTTTAAAGAGGTGGTATGATGATAATACGCAGAAAATCAATTGCTGTTATGGCGGGTGACTTGATGATTGGCGGAAATGCACCTATTTCAGTGCAAACCATGTCAACTATTACGCCGTCAGATACCGAAAAAGCGTCAGCTGATGCACGGAGACTTGCTGCTTATGGTGCAGAAATTATTCGTTTTGCAGTTCCCGATATGAAAGCTGCCATGGGACTCAGAGAAGTGGTAAACGCATCTCCGGTTCCTATTGTGGCAGATATTCACTTTGATTATAAGCTGGCCCTGCAAGCTGTTGAAAGCGGGGTCGCGGCATTACGCATCAATCCCGGCAATATAGGTCCTGATAAAAATGTAGCCTGTGTCGTTGAAAAAGTCCGATCATCCAATATACCGATTCGTATCGGTATTAACTCAGGTTCTTTGCCGGAAGATATCTTAGCCGAACATGGCGGACATCCTACAGCGGATGGAATGGTAGAAGGAGCACTGCGCCACATCCGGATTTTGGAACGCTTGGATTACAGAAATATGGTTATTTCATTAAAATCATCCGATGTCCTTTTGATGATACAAGCCTATATGAATTTAGCCGAACGCATTCCGTACGCACTCCATCTAGGTGTAACGGAAGCCGGTTTGATAAGAGAAGGCAGTATTAAATCGGCAATTGGAATTGGAACGTTGTTATATCATGGAGTAGGCGATACCATTCGTGTTTCCTTAACGGGTGATCCTGCCGAAGAAATCAAAGCAGGCCAAACCATATTAAGTTCTCTGGGCCTCAGGCAGTTTGGTCCAACTCTCATATCTTGTCCCACATGCGGACGTACACAGGTCAATTTAATTGGGTTAGCTGAAAAAGTACAGCAGGCTATTGCCCCTTTAAAAATACCATTGAAAGTTGCCGTTATGGGTTGTGTTGTAAATGGTCCAGGTGAAGCACGTGAAGCTGACTTTGGTATCGCAGGCGGCAAAGACAGCGGCATTATTTTTTCTCATGGGAAAATTTTAAAACGGGTACCGGAAGACAAACTTGTGGAAAGTTTACTTGAGGAAATACGAAAATATATACAGAAGGGGTCTTGAGATTTATGTTAGCATCTAAATTATATTGCCCGACATTACGGGAAATACCGGCCGAAGCCGAAGTAGTAAGTCATCAATATATGTTAAAAGCAGGTATGATTCGGAAAAATGCCGGGGGAGTGTATACTTTTTTACCTCTTGGCCGGCGTGTTGTTCGTAAAATTGAAGCCATCGTCCGCGAAGAAATGGATGCGACAGGCGCTCAGGAAATTATGATGCCAATTATGCAGCCTGCTGAAATTTGGCATGAATCCGGCCGCTGGAGTGCTTATGGCGCAGAAATGTTTAAATTACAAGATAGACATGGCAATGATTATTGTTTAGGACCAACACATGAAGAACTTATTACTACCTTAGTTCGCAATGAACTTCGTTCATATAAACAAATGCCTTTAACTTTATATCAAATGCAGAATAAGTATCGTGATGAAATTCGTCCTCGGTTTGGTTTAATGCGGAGCCGGGAATTTGTAATGAAGGATGCTTATTCCTTTGACATGGATGAAGAAGGCTTGCACCAGAGTTATCAGGTCATGTACGATGCCTACAGTAGAATTTTTGATCGCTGCGGTTTAAACTATAAGCCCGTCTTAGCCGATTCCGGTCAAATAGGCGGAAGCCGCACACATGAATTTATGGCATTAGCAGATGCAGGTGAAGCTGATGTCGTTTCCTGCTCGGCTTGTGATTTTGCCGCAAATGTTGAAAAAGCAGTTCCTTGTACACTTGATATGCCGGAAGAATCTTTAAAAGAGTTAGAAATTATTGAAACTCCTGACTGTTCAACTATTGATGATTTGACCAATTTCCTGGAAATTCCTATAGAAAAAACGATTAAAGCCGTCGCTTTTGATGTAGATGGGAAATTAGCTCTTTGCATGATTCGAGGAGATCATGAAGTTAATGATGTCGCTGTTCAAAATTTTGTAGGCGGCAATACCATTGAACCCGCCGCTCCAGAACTGCTGGCAGCTCATGGGTTAGAAGCCGGGTATATGAGCCCTATTCATGCAGCAGATCCAGACGATACTTTTATTATTATCGTAGACCCCACCGCAATGAATGTATATAATGGCGTAACGGGTGCTAATAAACATGGGTATCACTATAAAAATGTAACGCCTTCCCGCGATTTTAAAAATATTACAGTAGCAACAATACGTCTGATTATGGAGTCCGATGTTTGTCCGGTATGCGGAGCTCCTATTCATATGGTTCACGGTATTGAAGTCGGACAGGTTTTCGAATTGGGGACGAAGTATTCGACCTCCTTGCAGGCAACATTTTTAGATCAGAATGGTAAAGCAAAACCATATGTTATGGGCTGTTATGGCATAGGTGTAACACGCACAATGGCAGCTGCCATAGAACAATATCATGATGAAAAGGGAATTATTTGGCCGGTAAATATAGCACCCTATGAAGTTGCTATACTGCCTGTCAGCACTAAAGATTGCGCAATGATGGATATTGCCGGCACATTATATGCTGAATTACAAGCTGCCGGCATTGAAACGCTTCTTGATGACCGAAATGAAAGAGCGGGTGTTAAATTTAATGATGCTGATTTAATCGGATATCCTATTCGCATTACCATAGGAAAAAAATCCGCTGCTGAAGAAACCGTGGAAATCAAACTTCGTCGTACGGATGAAGTGGAAGTCGTATCTATTAAACAAGCTGCAGGCCGCGTTCGAGATATAATAAATTCCTTACGGGAAAACAATAAATAAATATTAAATATTGAAAAGGCCGCATATAGTAATCATGCGGCCTTTTTTGTTCCGCATAAGAAACAAATGTTCGATGACAGGCAGCAGTGTCACGAAAAACATTTGTTCTCCTTTGCTGCAATTTGCATTATTTTATAGTATTCGTTGACTCACGATATACCGAGGTGTTGTTATGAAATTAGAAGTTATGCCAACAAAAAAAGAATTGGAACAGCATGCTGAGATTATACCGGAAATAAAACCAGCTTCCATATTAGCTATGTTAAGTATTATGCAGGCTTATGAAAAAATTAAATCCTCTATTCAGGATGTTTTAGAAAAAAAATATCAATTATCAGAAGGAAAATTACGCATTATGATTATCCTTCATCAACATCCGGAAGGTACAGCTCCTTCGTTTTTGGCCCCCGGCATGCCGGTGTAACAAAGGCAACTATCAGCGTCATGCTCCGCCGTATGATTCGTGACCATTTAATCAATTCGATCCATGATATTTCAGATGGTCGTTCAAAAAAAATTACACTGACACCGCAAGGAAGGCAATTAATGGATACCATTCTTCCAGAGCATTATCTGCGAATTTCAAAAGTCATGGAGAACTTAACAGAGGAGGAACAAAATGAATTAATCCGTTTATTGACAAAAATTGCAGACATTTAATTTTAATGTAATTTTAATGTATATTAGAGAAATTATAAATATCCTATAATCAAACTTTAATTGAAATACAAACTTCTGCCGTCATAATGAATAGGGAACTCAGTAAAATTTATAATGACGGGAGTAGTGAAATGATACAAAACAGAGAAAAATTTATATTAGATATGATGGATCATGGTCTGAAAATGAAAGAATGGCAATATTGTTTACAACAGCTTCAAGCAGAAAACAGTATACCTAATGAGTACAAAAATTCACCGGTATTATTAAACAAGTTAGCATTTATTTATATGCATGCTGCACGCGCGGAGGAACAGCATGCAAAATATATTAAATTAGCACATCAAACTTATACAATAGCTCTTCAAAAAACAAAAAACGAAGAAAATCACAATACTATTAAAGGAATGGCATATTTATACTATAGTGAATATATCGGCTATAATTCATTGCTTTTCTCTAATAAATCCTCTTGGCCTCTTAGTATAGATGAATGTGAACGGAATGCAGATATTTTATATGAAAAAATAAGATTGCATAAGCCCGATGTATTGGATTTATACCGCTATGCTCATCTATTATATATGGCTTCCAATAATATACATTCTGTCCAATCCTTCAGTGAAATTATGGAAAAAAGAAAAAAAGCCTATATTTTATACTTACAAGCAGTAGAAAAATATGAACATTTGCCGGAAAAAGAAAAGAAGCGTTTGCAACGAATCTACATCAAATCCTGTTATGGTGTCTGCCGCTGCGGACTGGGATTAATCGCCAAGCGATCTTCACTGCTCAATGAATTAATATTGCTTTTTGATTTTCAACCAAAAGAACAAGGAATTACCCCTTTTGAAATGAAAAAATTCTCCGAAATAAACCATTGCTTAACACGCATTTTGCAGGAGGAGGGCCTTCCGGCAGATACCGGCGATATCATAGATATACAAACTCTTGCCAACCGCGAACAAATCATTGCTAGATCTTGGGATGTTTATTATATGATAGGTAAATTTTATGACTATTCATTACAATATACACGATGTTCCGACCCGGCTCTTTTATATAAAAAAGCTGAAAAATATTATACACTTGCCTGTGAAATAGATTGTATCCGCCGGCAAAATCAAAAAATGATCTCTGGTTTTAAGCACATGTATTTTGGATTATTCAAACTATACTTGCGAAGCCATCAGGAAGACGCTTTCTGTAAATCCTGGGATAAGTATTATTATATTACCAATTTTGAAGATTCTTACCGTTTTTTATTTCAAGCCCGTTGGTTAATTTTAAAAAAAGAATATGGAGAAGCCAAAAACGTACTTGAACAATGCAGCGAAATGATAAAAGAAAAAAACAATAATGTAAGCAGAAAAATTAATCAATTATTAGATATCGTATATATTATGATTGAAAAAAACAGTTGCAACATAGAAGAAAAATATAAACCTTATCAGCGTAAATATTTCAATGAATTACTCCAAATGCAATGATATAATTAAAACAAATGGGAGTGTAAAATGAAGTGTGTAAGTTACCGGTAACCAATTTACTAACTTACGCACTTCATTTTTTTGTCGAGGTGCGGTACACTATCAGAAAGCAGGTTGAAAGGAATTGAGTACAGCACTGATGAAGAAACGTAGAAACCCGAGTGAGAAAGGCCAGGCAATCGCCAAGCTCATCATGGAACAATACCAGCCGAAGACGCAGGAAGACATGCAGATAGCGCTGAAGGACGTGTTCGGTCCTATCTTCGAAGCTATGCTGCAGGGCGAGATAGATAACCATCTCGGGTATAGCTCCAATGATCATAGCAAGAAGGAAACCTCCAACCGTCGGAATGGCTATACGGAGAAAACCATCCAGACTTCGGTCGGCGAGGTCCCCATCCGCGTCCCACGGGACCGCGAATCTACCTTCGAGCCCCAGGTAGTCCCCAAACGCACCAAGGATGTCACAGGGATCGAGAGCAAGGTACTGGCCATGTATGCACGCGGCATGAGCCAGCGGGATATTGCCAAGACGATTGATGACATCTATGGATTCGAGCTGTCCGCAGAGAGCATCTCGAACATCACAGACCGAGTGATGGACGAAGTCCAGCATTGGCAGACACGTCCTCTGAACCCCTTCTACCCCTTCTTGTTCGTAGACTGCCTGTACGTCTCTGTACGCAAGGATTATGAGACCAAGAACCACGCTGTCTACGTCATCCTCGGCTATGACATCAATGGCTCGAAGGATGTCCTGGGCCTTTGGATGAACGAGACGGAGGGCAAACATAACTGGATGCAGATATTCGATGAGCTGAAGGCCCGTGGCGTTGAAGATGTCGGATTCATCTGCATGGATGGTGTCTCCGGTTTGGAAGAGGGAGCAAAGTCCATCTTCCCCCAGGTGGTCGTGCAGCGCTGCATCGTCCATCTGATCCGCAACTCCATCAAGTACATCCCATCCAAGGATTACAAGGCCTACACGACCCAGCTCAGGAAGGTCTATGGAGCCGTGAACCTGAAGAGTGCTGAGGCCGAATTCGAGCGGTTCAAGCAGGCCTGGAGCCAGTACCCCGGTGCGGTAGAAACATGGAAGCGGAACTGGCAGCATGTCCAGCAACTATTCAACTATGGCAGTGCCGTAAGGAAGGTGATGTATACCACCAATGCGATAGAGAGCGTGAATTCCAGCTTCCGAAAAGTCACCAAGAAGGGCTCGTTCTCCAGCGAGGAATCTGTCTTCAAGGTTCTCTATCTCAGGGTAAAGGAACTCTATGCCAAGTGGGAAGGGCATCATATCCAGAACTGGGCGATGGTCAGAAACCAGTTGGCTATGGATGATAAGCTGCAAGCTCGTATCCTGAAATACGAGAAATTTTAAAGCCAGCAATCACTGGTAACGCATCTTCTTTTATGATACCTAAAAAAACTTACACACTTAACTTGACAAACCCAAACAAATAAAGATATGCCTTGTACTGGCATATCTTTATTTGTTTTAAACTATTTTTTTTGTTTATGCAGCAGTTCGTACAGTTTCTTTTCAAACTCTACATCAGAAATAACACTCAGCTTATGCATATCTCTGATTTCTTTGAGCTGATCCAATAATTCTTCGCTGACAGCTGGTTTATCTTCTTGCATTTCCGGAGATTTTACCATATTAGGATGAAGCAGATAAAAAGTTCGTTTTTCATATTCATCATCAGAAATAATATTTAACTTATGCATATCTCTCAATTCTTTTAATTGAGAAGCAATTAATTCCATTTGTTCTTTTTTTTCATCACTCGACAAATTATTCATATTAGATGCCTCCTATCAATATACCATACTCACGTCTGTAAATTTAATTCTCTCAAACTTTCGATGTACTAATAAATTAAAGACAAACATCCTACTCAATTCAATATATCGTTATATAATTTTATTATATCAACTGGACTCTAATTGTCAAACAGTACGAACTGAAAACTTTTACCAATAAATAATCTTTGTAAAAAAGTAAAACATATACGGACTGCAAATACGCTTAGTTTCAAACAAAAGACGGAATAGCCATTTCTCGGATAAAATGAATCAATATTTTCGAAAAAGACCAACGACTTTACCCAAAATAGAACAATTTCTGGTAATAATCGGTTCATAATTATCATTTTCCGGCTGCAACCGGATATGATCATCTTCTTTATAGTATCGCTTCACCGTAGCCTCATCATCGAGTAAAGCCACTACGATTTCACCATTATTTGCCGTGTCCTGACGGCGTATTACCAGATAATCTCCTTCATATATACCTGCTTGTATCATACTGTCACCTTTTACAGTTAACATAAAGCAATCATCTTCACCAATAAATTCAGCAGAAAAGGGATATACATCTTCTACATATTCCTCCGCCAAGGCTGGCGAACCAGCATGGACTTGTCCCACTAAGGGGAGGGGAACAATTTTTTTTGAACGCCACGATCCTTCATCCAGTAATTCAATCGTACGGTTTTTGGTCGGATCGCGTCGGATAAAACCTAACGTTTCCAACCGATGTAAGTAACCATGAACTGTAGAAGTAGAACTCAAGCCCACTTCTTTGCAAATTTCACGAACTGATGGGGGATATCCATATTTATGAACAGACTCACGTATATATTCTAAGATCTGGCGTTGACGGGTGGTTAAGTTTTTTTCACTAGTCATCATCATTACGCATCACTCCTTATTCTTTTATCTCATTATATATGATATAAAGGAATAAATCAAACATTTGTTCATATTATGCTTGACAAGAACATTTGTTTGGCGATATAATAAGTACATAGTCAAACATTTGTTCTAAACAGGAGTGATCCACATGAAGAAAACAAATAAACAACCTTTGGCAAATTTAAAATATTTTTTTATTCTGGTTGCCTTGGTCGTATCCATTACTCAATTAGGCTGGATATTTCATGATAATTCACAATATGTTCCTGTCCGAGTACATACAGGAGATACTGTATGGAATATGGCATCAGCTGCTGCTGACAGCAGAACCGATATACGTGACGTCGTAGACGGCATTTTAAAAGTAAATCATTTATCTAATAATGATGATATTTATCCCGGGCAGATATTACAAATACCGGTGCATGACAGCAGCATTGAAAAAGTAAAATCTCATTTTGATGTACAACTTTGATAGGGAATATATACCACCATATTTATAAGACAACTTCATATAATACACACATACAGCATACAAAAGAAATGCACCTTAAAATTTAATTTTGAGGTGCATTTCTTTTGTATGCTATGTTTATTTTTTATCACCCGTAATTTTAAATATAGGATTATCGATAAGTTTATCTGCTTCATCTATATACCGTCTAACGATCGTTTGTGATTTATGACGTGTCTGTCTCATGATTTGTCGTTCTTCTACATGATGTTGTGCCGCTGATGTTGCAAAGCCGTGTCGTAAACTGTGCGCTCCATAATCCTTCGGATCCATGCCAACAAGTCCCACATATCGTTTTACAAGGAGCGCAATCGATTTGTCCGATATGCGATTTTTGCGAATTCCATGACCTCTTGTAAATCCGCGGAAGACAGGTCCTGTTGTAATACCACTGCGTGCTATCCAATCTTTTAATGCCTGTACAGCACAGATTTCTTTATCCTCAACATAGGGAATTGCAATCATTTGTCCTTGATCCATTTGATCCGTTTTAGACTTACGAAGCGTAATAAGCAACCCTAATCGAGTAAATCGTAAGTCTTCCATGTCAAGTCCTGCTATTTCCGAACGCCGCATAGCTCCGTAAAAACCAATAAGCAGGATTGATTTATCTCTGGCTTGCTGCAATTCATCGCCTTCAATGCAATGCAGCATTTCTCGTATATCATCGAATAATATAGGCAGTTTTCCACGCTGCATCGTCCCTTTCATCCGTTTTATTCCTTTTAAGGCATTTTTTACGATAGGGAGGCGGCAGGGATTATCTTTTATTCCGGCAGCGTCAAAATTTTCTGTTAACGCACTGATTCTGCGAGCTACCGTATTCGCTTTAGCATTATCAGCCAAATCGTTAATATAATTTATAATAGTTTCCGGTTCGGCAGGAAATGCTTGTACATGATGGTGGGCACACCAATCATAAAAATCATTCCAATCTGACTCATACGCATTAATTGTATTTTCGGCCCGGGAAATATATATACTTTGCCGGCTCTTGTCTGTTAATTTTGTATTGGCCGCTATGATGTCGGAATTATGTAAATAAAAATATTTGGGTGGATGATCCAAAACAATCACTCCTTTTTCAGTGCATACGCCATTATCCGAGACGGCAGCATTTTAAAGACTTTCCTTACATTTTTTTGCATTGATGTTATCCTGATCAGCTGAATTATTTATTGAAATTTGACAATGGGTATATGTATGATTTGTTAATTCAGGAAAAATATTATACGCAAGATGTTCAAGAACTGTCCATTCCTTTTCATCTAACCGAGAAAGAGCCAGTGCAAGTTTCCTTGGAAAGGTATCACGAGTATCATACGCAAGCTTTGCAGCCCAAGAAAGTATTTCTGCTTCGCAATGTTGTGTTCTATACATGTAACCGATCCCATCACATAACCACGATGTATTGATATTAAATTTTTGACATATATCTTCAATCAATCTATTACTAGGCATATTGCGTCCTTTAATAAGTTGAGTTACGTATGATTGATCAATATTGAGAATACGGGCAAATTCAACTTTTTTTAAACCACGCATCTTAATAATATGAAAAATTCTATCACCCATTGTTTCTTTCAACGAAATCACCTTCTTTACACACAGAGTATCAAATAAAATGGGGTAAGTCAATATAATAATATAAAAATAAGGATTTAATCATATAAGTAGGGAACTTGAATAGGCTCGAATTTAAAAAAATGACATAATACGTTATACTTTTATAAACCTTTTTATTTCATATCTTTTATCTTGGAAAAACATTAATTAATTATAGTAATGAAATACAATAAAATACTGCATTTTATAATTGACAAATCACAGGTCAATCCTTATAATACAATTGAATATGTTCAATTGTATTATAAGGAGGTACTTTTTAGTATGAAAAATATATCTATTGAACATACGCAGGAAGTACGCAGACGGATACTAGATACTGCAAAAAATTTATTATTGCAGTATGGTTATAATAAAACAACCATTCGCATGATTGTTGAACATTCGGGCATACTGACGGGAAGTATCTACTATTTGTTTAAGAATAAAGAAGATATCTTTCAATCATTATATTTATCGATTATTAAGAACTGTGTTTCTCATATTAATTATTATTGTAAAAATGAATCACCCGCTTTTAAATATGCCGCATTTTTCTTTATTTCTCTGAAAAAAATGGAGGATGACGAAATTATTCGAGATGCATATTTTGCAGGATATAACTCAAAATTGATTTTTGAAAATATGGTAGAACAGCTCACATTGCTGGCGCACCACTTATTTGACGGTACCATGTATGAAATGAAAGATACTGAGTATTATCAAAAATCTTTATTTATTAAAGGTGCTATGCGAGCTTGTGTTGCTGAATTATACTTTAAAAGAAATATATCACCAGCAGCCAGTCGTTTGGCATTGATATCAATGGCTTTATCATTAATTGGAGTCGATGCAATACAAATTGAAAATATAAATAAAAGAATTATAGCTCAAGAATCATTATGGGAAAAAATCGCCCAGCAACTGGTAGAAGAGCCCATTCAAAAAATTTGATTTCCCTTAACGATATACATGTAAAAAAAATCAACTGTCATGATAAGTGGATTTATTTTTTAGCATATAGTTGAACATGTTCAATAAAAGAGTGCGAAATGAAATTTTATACTTTTTAAATGAGAAAAAAGGGTGAAGATCCATTGTTTCCCAGTACGGTTCGACTTGCTGCTGCTTTTTCTCTTTCGGCAATGGCAGCCGCCGTCGGAGTAGCCGCTATTTGGCGAGAGCGTACTGGTACAGGACAAGATTTATCTATTGATATTCGCCAAGCGGCACATGGTATAAATCCTGATTTAACATTTCATCCTACAATTAACGATAACCCCTATCCAAACTGGATGGGACAAACTCATCCATTTGGTGTATTTCCATATAAAACAAAAGATGGACGGTGGATATATACCTCAGCAGTTTATCCACACCAACAGTCAAAATGGTTAAATTTCTTTAATTGTGGACCCGACCATAAAAAAATAGCAGCCAGTATCGCAAAATGGAATGCTCAAGAACTCGAAGATACGGCTAACAATCAAGGTCTTACCGCTTGTATAGCACGTACACCAGAAGAATGGCTTAATCATCCGCAAGGACAATATTTATCTAATGAGCCAGTAATTGCTATCCAAAAAATTGGTGATAGTATACCTGAAGATTTTAAAACTTCGGAAAGACCGCTTGGCAATATACATGTACTGCAAGCGACTCATGCAGTAGCGGGACCAGTTGTAGGCCGAACTTTAGCAGAACAGGGAGCGCAGGTACTTCAATTTAACCATTTTAACGATTTTGAACATAATTGGGTTTATGATGATGCAAATGTAGGGCATCGTACTACACACTTAAACCTAAAAAATTCAGAAGACAATGCTAAGGCTAAAACATTGATTCAAAATGCAGATATATTTGTAGATAGTTATCGAAGCCGCAAGATTGCTGAATTTGGGTTTTCTCCTAAAGAGCTTGCAAAAATCAGACCCGGTATTATTGTGGTAAGCGTTCGTTGCTACGGCTATGGTGGCCCGTGGGCAGAAAGAGGCGGTTTTGATATGCTTGGAACTGCTGCATCAGGGTTGGCAATGTTAGAGGGAGAAAATGGGATGCCTGCAATGCCTCCAACAGGTTTGATAAATGATTATGTTACAGGGTATATGGGAGCAGCAGGTGCGACTGCCGCACTTCTCAAACGCGCAAAAGAAGGTGGAAGTTATCATGTAACGGTTAGCCTAGCTAGAAATGCTATGTGGTACCAAAGTTTGGGATTAATTCCAAAAAAAGATATTGAATTTGCTATCAATCCCTTTCAGAAAATTTATGAATTATCTCCACTTGAATTAATCAAAATTGCTTCAAGTTTAGGAAAACGGCTATCTATACCTGATGCCATAATCCGGGATACGCCTTTGGGAGAAGTAAGAAGACTTGCACCAGCAGTAACCTATTCAGCAACACCTGCTTATTGGAATGATCTAATTCTTAGTCCAATGGGTTCAGCTAAACCGGAATGGATATTGTAAAGCACTTAAAATATTATCGACACCCGCACCAGTAATGTTTTTTAAGTGGTATAAAAAAAAACTGCAATAAAAATTAGGAGAAATGTTTATTGCAAATTTTTTTGATTAGCTTTTTCATTATAAATTCACGATGTGATAGTAATGAAAATATTAGTTTATGATATTATACAAAGGAGATATATGAAAAGCAGTTCAAAAATATCGGCAATAGCCGCATATTTACCAAAAAAAATATGTACAAACAATGATTTTAAAAAAATTGATATTGATGATGAATGGGTTATACGTCGTACGGGGATACGAGAACGCCGTATTGCAGGAGAAAATGAATTTTCCAGTACGATGGCAATTAATGCTGTTAAAAATTTAAAAAAAACGTATCATACAAACATTGACGATGTAGATATGATTATAGTTACAACGTTTACTCCAGATTATTTAACGCCGTCAGTAGCAGCTTTGGTTCAAGGATATTTTGATATTTCTCATGCAGGAACGATGGATTTGAATGCTGCTTGCACTGGTTTTACGTACGGGCTTTGTGTAGCGGATGCGTTGATTACCACAGGTCAAAATAAAAAAATATTATTAATTGCAACAGAAAGCTTGTCTAAGATATTAGATTATGCAGATCAAAATACTTGTATATTATTGGGAGATGCTGCTGTTGCAATGCTGTTGGAAGAATCTCAAGGGGAAAGATTATGTATAGCTTCTGATTTTTTTAGTGATGGAAAAAAAGCGGGACTGGCTACTTGCAGTAATTTATCACAACAATATAATGAAATGGTTCTGAAAAACAAACAGTTTGAACAAGACGGCCGAAAACTTTATGAATATGTTTTAAAAAACGTACCAATAGGAATTCAAGCATTATTAAAGCGTGCAAACTTGAAAAAAGATGATATTGACTGGTTCGTTCCCCATAGTGCAAATTACAGAATGATTGAAGCTTTATGTAAACGATTACATATTATGTTGCAGAAAACCTTAATTAGCAATGAATTCTATGGTAATACCTCATCGGTTTCCATTCCATTGGCATTATGGATGGCAAGTGAAAAAAAACAATTAAAAAAAAGGGATTTTTTATTGCTTTATGGATTTGGGGGCGGGTTAACACATGGCGGAGTCATTATAAAATGGTAAGTTTATGAGGCAGTTATTTTGAGATGTATCGATATCGGAATAAGTAATAACATGGTGTTATCTTTATTTCTATTTCAATGTTTATAAAAAATATGCTATACGTAAAACTTCCCGCTAAGAAGCGGGAAGTTTTAGTGTGATGTAAATATTTTATTATAAACATTGACAGTTTTATTTTTTGAGCAATAGATTATGGCCTTTACAATTACTTCCGATAATTTAACGTTATCGGAAGTAATTGTATCTTGCTTTGTCTTTGAATTCAACTAATAAAAATATCTTATCATAATGAACTAAACAGCTTATCTTTAGTACGTTCTGCTTCAAAACGAATCTTATCAATATCTAACGAAGTAAATTCTTTATTGCGCAGTAAAACTTTTCCATCTACAAGAACGGTATCTACATCCAAACTATTGGCTGAATATGCCAGCAGTGACATCGTGTCATTTTTAGGATACCAATGCAAACCTTCACGATCAATTAGTGTAATATCTGCTTTATAGCCTTCTTGCAGTTTTCCAACATCGGTATAGCCAAGAGCCTTAGCACCGCCTTCTGTTAATAAATTAACAGCTGTTTCTGCAGGAATAACCAAAGGATCCAGTGTATTCGCTTTATGGATCAATGCAGCCAATCGCATTTCTTCTACTATATCCAGATTATTATTACTGGAAGCGCCATCCGTACCTAATCCTACGGTAATGCCTTTTTGCAGCATAGCATGAATCGGTGCGATTCCACTCGCTAATTTTAAATTACTTCCCGGGTTATGAGCGACACGGACATGTTTTCTGGCCATTATCTCTAAATCTGCATCGTCCACCCATACACAATGTGCTGCCAAACATCCGCAATCAAAAATACCCAAATCATCCATCAATAAAATCGGTGATTTTCCGTACTGTTTCTTTATATTTTCAACTTCACCTTTGGTTTCGCACAAATGAATATGTATTTCTGCATGTAATTCATGTGCTAACGCTACTACTTTACGCAGATAATCAGGAGCACAGGTATAAGGCGCATGTGGTCCCAGCATAACAGTAATACGTCCGTCCGCTTTACCATTCCAATTTTGGTAAAACGTTTTACTTTCTTCTAGAGCCTGCATCCCACTGGGAGTACATCCCGTCATTCCGCGACATAAAGCAGCTCGAATACCTGTTTCAGACACTGCTTTAGCTACATCATTCATAAAAAAATACATATCAGCAAAGCTTGTTGTTCCACAGCGAATCATTTCAGCAATGCCTAACATAGTCTGTGCATACACGATATCGCTGTCCAGTTTATCTTCTGCCGGCCAAATTTTTTTTTCCAGCCAGTCCATTAACTGCATATCATCGGCATAACTGCGAAATACAGTCATGGCAATATGATTGTGTGTATTAACAAACCCCGGAGTTGCCAGCATCCCCTTCCCTTCTATTATTGTATCATATTCCTCAGTATGTATAACGTCAGGAAATCCGCTGATTCGGGTATCTTCAATAGCGATATTTTGATGTTCTGATATGACATGATCCTTATAGATACCTACATTCTTTAGCAATGTTTTCATAGATATGTAACCGTCTCCTTAATCCAGATTAAGATATGCACGTTGTTTATCAGTAAGGCTATCTATCTGATAACCCATGGATGCTAATTTTATATTGGCAATTTCCGTATCAATGGTATGCGGCAGCACATATACATGGTTTTCTAATTCCTGATAGTGTTCCAGCAAATATTTTGCTGCCATAGCTTGTACAGCAAAAGATAAATCCATAATTTCAGCCGGATGACCATCCCCTGCTGCCAAATTAACCAACCTGCCTTCCGCAATCAAATTAATAATATGTCCGTTCGGCAGCGTATATCCTTCAATATTGTGTCGAGCTTCAAAATGACCGACAGTCATCTGTTCCAACTCTTTTTTATTGATTTCTACATCAAAATGACCGGCATTAGCCATAACCGCTCCATCTTTCATATTCTTCATATGTTCACCACGGATAACATTTTCACATCCAGTCAAGGTTACAAAAATGTCGCCTATTTTTGCAGCTTCTTCCATCGTCATCACTTCAAAGCCATCGAATACGGCTTCAATGGCTTTAATAGGATCCACCTCGGTTACAATAACATGTGCTCCCAAGCCTTTGGCCCGCATAGCACACCCGCGTCCACACCAACCATATCCTGCAACAACCACGCGTTTTCCGACAACCGTAAGATTGGTCGTCCGCATAATCCCGTCCCAAGTAGATTGCCCGGTACCATATCTGTTATCAAAAAGATATTTACAATAGGAATCGTTGGCTGCAATCATAGGAAATTGTAACGCGCCCCCTTTATCCAAGCCGCGCAGTCTATTTACTCCGGTTGTGGTTTCTTCGGTACCTCCTATTATATTTTCCCGTGCATCCGCCCGTGTCGTATGTAATAAATGGACAAGATCTCCCCCATCATCAATAATAATATCAGGATGATGATCCAATGCTTTATTTAGAAATGTGAAATATTCATCATTTGTTGCATTATACCATGAATATACAGTCAATCCATCATCTACCAATGCGGCTGCTACATCATCCTGCGTCGACAACGGATTGCTGCCGGTAACAACAACATGCGCACCAGCGCGATGCAATACTTTGGCCAGGTATGCTGTTTTAGCTTCTAAATGAACACTTATTGCAATCGTTTTTCCTTTAAAGGTTTGTTTTTCCTTTAACATGCTGCCGATTGCATTTAATGTGGGCATATAATGATCTACCCAGCTAATCTTTTCGTGCCCCTTAGAAGCAAGTGAAAAATCACGAATCATTGATTCCATCATTACAAGACCTCTTTCTGTTTAAAAAATTTGGATATAGTATATGAATCGGGGTTTTGAAGTACACCCAGCTCTGTAAATATAGCTTTAATATTTTCATGAGGTGTAACATCAAACGCAGGATTAAAAACCGATGCATTTTTCAAAGAAATTGCTACCTCTCCAATACATCGGACTTCATCAGGATTTCTTTCTTCAATAGGAATTTCGGTTCCTGTCTTCAAGGTTAAATCAAAAGTAGACACAGGAGCAGCTACATAAAAAGGAATATGATGCGCTCTTGCCAATAAAGAAACGCCATATGTTCCTATCTTGTTAGCTGTATCTCCATTTCCCGTAATGCGATCCGCTCCAACAATGACAGCATCAACACCTTTTGTTTTCATAACCCAGGCAGCCATGTTGTCTGTAATAAGGGTCACGGGAATACCATCACTCATTAATTCTGTTGTGGTAAGTCGAGCTCCCTGCAGTAATGGGCGGGTTTCATCTGCATATACCATGCAAATTCGATTTTTTTTATGTAATGCCCGAATCACGCCTAATGCAGTTCCTACGCCTGCTGTTGCTAATGCACCGGCATTACAATGAGTTAAAATAGTAAGTGGTTTATTCGTATATTTTAATAATTCGTCTGCCCCGTAGGTGGATAGTGCTGTATTAATAGATACATCTTCATGCTGCATGGCTATGGCTTGTTTTTCAAGAACCTTAGTTATTTCCCAAGCAGTTGCTGCGGTCATATGATTAACAGTTGTCATCACTTGTGACAGTGCCCAATGTAAATTAACAGCTGTCGGTCTTGCTGCATCCATTTTTTTGCTGATACGCTGCAAATCCGCAATATAATCAGACGTCGTGATGGTATGATTATTTTTCAATAATTCATATGCAGCCAACACCATGCCATAAGCAGCGGCTACGCCAATTGCCGGAGCTCCTCGTACAGCAAGAATACGGATGGCATCCCGTACTTCGTTCCACCGAGTACAGGTAATATACATCATTTTAACCGGCAGTTTTGTCTGATCCAGAAGGATCAAGCTGCCATCCTTCCAACGCATTGTATCCATAATTATATTGTAAATCCTCCATAGTCTTTTAATGTATGGCGGCATTCGCAAGTTTCATCATCTATATATATTTCAATTGATTTTAAAATCAATTGTTTCAATCGTTCCGAATTTTTTGCCATACATTCCACTACTTCGGAATGCGTCAACGGAGTCGGTGAAATCCCGGCGGCAAAATTGGTAATCATCGAAATGGTAGAATAGCACATTTCAGCTTCTCGTGCTAAACATACTTCCGGAACATTTGTCATGCCGACAAGATCTCCACCTAATTTTTCAAACATTTTAATTTCAGCCGGCGTTTCAAAACGCGGGCCTTCTGTACATACATAGGTTCCTTGGGGGTGTACGGTATACCCAAGTTCCGTCCCGGCTTCAACGATAGTCTGCCGTAAATGCGGACAATACGGACTTGTCATATCTACGTGGACAACACCATTCTTACCGCCATCAAAAAAAGTAGCATGGCGCATTTTTGTAAAGTCAAGAAACTGATCCTGAAGTACAAAATCATCTGGTTTATATGCTGGATTCAGTGATCCTACTGCTGTCGTAGCGATAATCGTTGTTACTCCAAGTTGTTTTAATCCAAGAATATTGGCTCGGTAATTAATAAGATGCGGAGGAATTTGATGATTTTTCCCGTGTCGCGGTAAAAAAACAATATCTTTCCCTTTATAAGTACCCTTCATATATTTAATTGTGCCGTAGAAATTATCCATGGTACCTTCTTTAACCTGATTCAGCATAGCAGCATCACATACACCGGTACCGCCAATAATAGCAATACGTCCCATAACAGTCATCTCCCCTTTTAGCAATTATATAAATGTTGCAATTCTTTTTGACTGATCACATATTTTTTTCCACAATAATGGCATGTCATCTCAACTTGCGGATCCTTCAATAATTCTTGCTTATCGGCATCACTTAAAGATAAAAGAACGCTTTCAATCCGCTGCTGTGAACAAGTACATTGCCAATGCAGATTTTGTCTGTAAAGTTCCTTGTAATGCAACCCTTCCAAAATACACTCGATCAATCCTTCTCCATCTATATGGTTTGATAAATATGTGGTAATAGCGCCTATATTTGATATATTTGCTTCAACCTGTGCCAGTTTTTCATCATCAGCGCCTGGCAGTGCCTGAACTAGAAAACCTCCTGAGGCAGCAATAGAATAATCTCTGTCTACCAATACTCCCAAGCTGATTGTTGAAGGAATTTGTTCGGAAGTATATAAATAGTAAGCTAAATCCTCAGCGATTTCTCCTGTAACGAGATTTGATTGACTGGTATACGTCGTTTTTTCAGGTGTGAAACGAGTTACCGTAACTTGTCCTTGTCCCACAGCCTTCCCTACATCGAGCTTGCCATTTTCTTTTAAAGGAATATCAATAATTGGATTATCAACATAACCACGAACTTTATTAGTATCAAAGGCATCTGCATAAATAGCACCCAGAGGTCCATCACCCTTAATACGGATAGAAACACCTTCATGATTCTTATAATCTCCCGCCAAGAGCAAGGCACCTGTCATCGTTCTTCCTAACGCCGCAGCAGCTACGGGAGATAGTTTATGACACTTGCGCGCAGCTTCAGTAATATTTTTTGTTAACGCAACAGAAACACGAATACGTTCTTCTGATGTGTAATGTATAATTTTATCCGTATACCACATAATAAATCGTCCCTTCTTCAGTATTGACACTACATATTATACATCAAAACGGATGCAATTTACATATGCTGGCAGGAAAAGCGTACTAATTTGGTGAATATATATATCAATGATTAAAATAAACTATTTGGGATGTGATATGCATGGCAAAAAAGAAGAAGAAAACAAAAGATATCACGATAATACCTCCAGCCAATTCGGAAAATTATGAAGAAAATGACCCTGAAACGCCTTATTTAGCATCAGATATGTATAAGCGGATTGTCACCTTAATTAATCATTTTGAATCAGATCTTCCTGATACTATGCAGGCCGGAGGTCGGTTAGTATCTTCAGGAAATATCACGTTCAGCATACAGGATGTTGGCTACTGGGATCCTAATATGATTGTATTTTATGGAGAACTTTCAGATAATTCTAAAGTTGAACTGGTACAGCACCTATCACAACTGAATCTGCTGCTGGTTGCCGTGCCTCGAAATGATGATATTTCTGCTCCGCGGCGTATTATCGGTTTCAACACAAAAGATACTTCTGATATGGAATCATAGGAAGAAGAAGAAAAAGAATAGAGATAATAAAAGCAAAAAATGAACCCGATGTATCATCGAGTTCATTTTTTATACTATCTTTTTATAGACTAATTAAAGCAACGCTTGACCAAAGAAACACCATGCGCCTGCAATAACCAGATACAGAATAAAATATCCAAAAATTCCTTTCATAATAACACTTTCTTTACCTTGAACAACCGTACCAACGGCACCGATAGACAAGGCAATACTTTGAGGAGAAAGCATCTTGCCGATACCTGCACCGGCAGAGTTTGCAGCAGCAAGCCAAGCAGGGCTAGACCCTGGAATACCTGCAGCAGCCGCCGTTTGCAAAGGTCCAAAAAGAACATTCGTGTTTGTCGCAGAACCAGTGATAAAGGCACCAAGAGCACCTACAACAGGAGCAAATGCCGGATATCCTGTGCCTGTAGCATATACAAGAGCTTTGGCAATGTCAGCCGTCATACCGCTGTATGTCATAAGCTTTGCAGTTACAACAACAGCAATGATTGTAATATATGTAAAACGGAGACCTTTCAGCGTTGATCCGAATACGTTAAACAATTCACTCCAGGATGCACCTTGCACTTTGCCGCCAATAAATGCAGCCAAGAAAATCATGATACCAGGAGTTGCAATCCAAACAAACGTATACGGCTTGGCTCCTGCTCCGATATAAATAGGAACAGCTGTTTGAATAGCTGCCAGCGGAGTATTGATAAACGGAACCAACTTAGAGGTAATAAGTAAAAATACAAAAATCAAAATAAACGGCATAGCAGCCTTAACGCCTGTATTAAAATCAACGGGTTCGACTTTCGTATCCATTGCATATTCAGGATTGTCATTTTTAAATATTTTTGCACAAATAACAATGGCACCCATGATTATAATAGACGGAGCAATAACAGCTAATTCAGGACCAATGGCAATACAAATCAAATATTCCGGAATAAGAAGTGCCAGTCCAGAAATTAAAGTGACCCCAAAAACACCTTTCAAAGCTTTAGGACCGCCGGCAATAACCATAACTACCAGGAACGGACAAGTAATATCTAAAATAGCATTCATCATTGCCGTATAAATCCCTAACTGGGATAAATCCAATCCAGTAAGAGACGCCATCGTAGTCGTAGGAATCGCGATAGATCCGAATGGTGTAGGCACTGTATTGGCAATAAGGCAGGCTAATATGGATTTAATCGGATCAAATCCCAAAGCAAACATCATGCTGGCAGGAATAGCCACAGCGGTACCAAATCCAGCCATCCCTTCCATAAATGCACCGAAGCCCCAAGCAAGCAGCAAGGCAATAATACGGCGGTCATTACTTACACTAGTAAGCATTTGTTTGATAATATCCATAGCCTTCGTATATAATACCAAATTATACGTAAAAATAGCCGCTGTAATAACTAATAGGATAGGCCAAATTGCCAGTGCTACACCTTCCAATGCAGCAGATCCCATCACAATAGTACCTTGTCCATACGCTGCAATAGCAACAATAAACGAAATAATTACAGCAATCGTACAAGCCTTCCACGCAGGAACTTTCAAAATTGCCAGGCCTACAACCAGCCATAAAATCGGCAATAATGCTAAAATAACCATCATCCTTAAACACACCCTTTCATACGAACTTAAAACAAAAACTCCACCTTTTAGTTGTTTCATTTCGGTCATATAGGGTAAAGCGTGTATTTCTCTTATCATTTCCGAATACTTATTTTTGTTATAAAAACACTCTACACTATATGTTACCTCTAAATCTATCACCTGCCTTATAAAATAAATTATTATACTACATAATACACAACCGGCATAGCGTTACATTGCGCCGCCCGATGTAAAGGGATGTAAGCTATACCGTGTTTATTATCATACGTATTACAGAAACTAATAATTTAATTTCATTATAGGCAAAACGTCATTAGTAATCAAGAGCGTTTTTGTTTTTCTTAATAACTTTTACTTATTTTATTTATAAATAGACTATTACGAGAGAGTGACAAACAGATATCTCATTTTGCATATTAACCGTTGTTTAGTGTACAGTTACGCTCCTTTCCGGGATTATGAAATAATGAAACATTCTATACAATGATTCATTCTATACAATTATTGCAACAGTAATTAGAAATGATTCTAATTTCGCAACTTTAAATTTTATTTATTAATTTATGTATGATAAAAAAAAAGAAACTGAAAAATGTACTGACTGTACTGCCCATCCATAAGTTAGACCTGTCATCTAACTTATGGGAGTATCTTTACGGCAAAATATAGTACTGAATTTAAGCAAAAAGTAGTTCCAGCATATCTACAAGGGGAACATACATTATCATGGCCTTGCAAAAAAAATACAACATTGTCAGCCACACAACGATCCTGCGTTGGACTGCTGCCTAAAAATTTATCAGCAACAATATTGCTCGTTCTCGTCAAAAGAAAACTTATTCTCTTCAATTTAAGTTCCATTCCGTAGACTTGTATCAAAGTTCCGAGATTTCCTATCAAGAATTCGCATTGGCTCTCGGCATAAATAATCCGTCTCTTTGGGCACAATGGGTTCTGAGGTATTGTTACTATCAACGTAGAGGGTCTCACAAATCGCAACGGAAAGACAGTCATCCTAAAGAGCGGAGGAGATTGTGTTTTGCGCAAGAAGCGAGAAACGCAGGCAAGGATCGTCAACCATCTCTGCGGATCATTCAAACTAAAAGATAATCGAATATTTCAAAGTATGTCTCGAAAAGAAATTTGCTTAGACAATACTCCTCACAGAATCACGACAAAACCTGGTTGGCTGAGTCCGATTACTTATCGGTTATATCATGCCGCAAAATAAAAAACAAAGCAGCAAGTAAACATGCTGCTTCGTTTCGGTCTAACTTTATGGGGGCACTACAAAGTTCCCGGTCTCTTTTTATCTATTATACATTATTTCTCTAATTCTTTTATAAGATTGACCATTTCAATAGCGCTGACCGCAACATCAAAACCTTTATTTCCAGCTTTAGTACCCGCGCGTTCGACAGCTTGTTCAATATTTTCGGTCGTAATGACGCCAAACATAACCGGAACTCCTGTCTTTAATGAAACTTGAGCAATTCCCTTGGCTGCTTCTCCACAAACCAAATCATAATGACTGGTAGCTCCACGAATAACAGCACCCAGACAAATAACTGCATCAAATTTTTCTGATTCCGCCATTTTCTGTGCAATCAGTGGAATTTCAAACGCGCCGGGCACCCATGCAGTTGTAATATTTTCTTTATCTACGCCATGTCGAGATAGTGCATCATATGCACCGCCTAAAAGCTTGCTTGTTATAAATTCGTTGAAACGAGCAGCAACAATACCAAATTTTAATCCAGAACCTAATAAATTACCTTCTTTTAACATTTCCATCATAGCACTCTCCTCTAATAAATAAATCAAAAACCATTTTCCAATAAATGCTGCAGTGTTAATTTTTTTGTACTTGAAGATGTATAATCTGCAGTAAAGTTATAAACGTATTTGCCAATCATGTCAGTCTCGAGGTTAACAACAGTCCCCACGCGTTTCGTAAGCAATATTGTGTTTTCCATTGTATGAGGAATGACAGAAACGGTAAAGTAGTCTGAATAAACAGAAGCCACGGTTAAACTAATACCGTCTATTGCAATAGAACCCTTCTCAACAATAAAAGGTGCCATATCTGCTGGAATCGCAACAGCAATAATACGAGCAATCCCATCAGCTGTAATACGGTTAATATGTCCTATCCCATCAATATGGCCGCTCACAATATGCCCGCCTAACCGGCTGCCTACTTGGAGTGCACGCTCTAAATTTACTTTTGAACCGCTCTTGCTGTCCCGCAAAGACGAACGCATCATAGTTTCATGCATAACATCTGCCGTAAATCCGCTGTTAGTCAGCATAGTAACCGTTAAACAAACTCCATTGACTGCTATGCTGTCCCCTATTTGCGTCCCTTCAAGAACTTTTTTTGCCTGGATGGTCAAACGAATAGAATCAGCCCTGCGATCTAAAGAGCCAATCGTTCCAATTTCCTCAATGATGCCAGTGAACATAGGCGCCCTTCCTTTCTGCATTATAGGCCTCGATCAGTATATTATTTTCTCTTACCTGTACCGATTCAAACACCAGAGATATGCATTGATCAAGAGAAGCAACCCCAACACCGGCTACCGCTGGCAGAGACTGCATCCCACCTAACACCTTATTTCCAATAAATGCATAAATTTTATCAATCAGACGAGCGTCAAAAAAACTTCCTTGTACAGCAGCGCCTCCTTCAATCAGAATACTATGTATTCCGTGTTCTCCCAAACTTTCCATCGCTGCCGATAAATCAACTTGTTTCTCTTTATTCATAGGAACTTCAAGCACAGTAACTCCCGCGTTCTCTAAAGAAATACGTTTTGCCGGCAAGCAAGCTGCGGTCGTTACAACAATAGTTGAGGTCGTCTGGTCAGTAACAACACGAGACTGCAAGGGGATACGTCCCTGGGAATCAAGAATAATTCGTGCAGGTTGATGCGGCCGTTCCTGCACCTCCCGATCAATACGGCATGTCAACATAGGATTATCGGCTAGAATCGTCCCAATACCTACTAAAATGCCGTCGTACACAGAACGGAGATAATGTCCGTAGCTGCGTGCCCAATGGTTTGTAATCCATTGAGAATTTCCCGTACGTGTAGCAATTTTTCCATCCAAGCTTTCGGCTAATTTAGCGGCAATAAATGGTTTTTCCACAAGCATCCATTTAATAAATGCTTCGTTAATCTTAGCTGCTTCTTTAGACAAAAGGCCAACTTCCACTTGTATTCCCGCAGTACGCAAAATAGCGGCTCCCTTGCCGGCTACCAGTGGATTCGGATCCAACATGGCAATGACAACTTTGGCTACGCCTTTTTCTACTAATGTTTTAGCACACGGCGGAGTGCGTCCATAGTGCGCACATGGTTCAAGTGTAACATATACGGTACTTCCCTTGGCTTCTTCTCCTGCTTCTTTCAAAGCCCATACTTCGGCATGAGGAGTCCCTGCTTTATGATGATATCCCGTGCCGATTATATGCCCGTTTTTAACGATAACACAACCAACAGCCGGGTTGGGTGATGTGTATCCGGCTGCCAATTTTGCCAGGGAAAGGGCTTTTTGCATATACTCTATGGGTTCCAATTGATTCATTCCTTTCCATTTATAAATAGTAAAAGACTATCGGTAAAAACACCAATAGCCTTTTCAGCGCAACAAAAAAAGATATCTGCTGTCTTTTCCCATCCAGACTATACTGTCGGTATCGAAATTGCATCGATTCAACCTCATGACGAGGTTAGCGGACTTTTACCGCCGGTCAGGAATTGAAAGTAACACTTTCGCACCTTGCCTCAAAGACTATATCTATATTCTCTTGTAATTCTTTTATTATGGTATCATAAAAAGAAACCAAATGCAATATTTATACATAAATCAGTCATATACTCTTCACCGCAGTGCAGCTATTGCTGTTTTTCTGTCGTCCGCGCCAAAAACTGCACTGCCGGCTACTAGAAACACGGCGCCCGCTCCAACTGCCAATTTTGCCGTTTCCGAATTTATTCCGCCATCCACTTCAACAACGGCATGTGTATTTTCTGCACTCGCCAGCATATGACAGGCCTCTTTTATCTTATCGGTTGTATAAGAAATAAATTTCTGTCCGCCAAAACCCGGATTTACACTCATGATTAATACCATATCGAGAAATGATGCTATGTTTTTCAAAGAAGATACGGGGGTAGCTGGATTCAGAGCCACTCCGCATTTCATTCCCGCTTCTTTAATTTGATGCAGTACGCGGTCTAAATGTATGCATGCTTCCTGATGTACAGTAACATAAGAAACACCTGCTTTTGCCAAACCTTCAATATAGTTTTCCGGATGTTCTACCATTAAATGGGCATCAAAAGGTAAATCTGAACACTTGCGCAATTTTTCAATAACAGGGATTCCAAACGTTAAATTAGGGACAAAATGCCCATCCATCAAATCTAAATGCAGAAAATCTGCCCCACTTTGTTCTATATCCTTTATTTCCTCAGATAGTTTTGAAAAATCTGCGGACAAAAGGGAAGGACCAATCTTAATCATACGTATTATCGCTTCCTTTCCAATATCGTTGTCAGAACTTTGCAATAGGTTTCATATCGTTCCTTTTTTATCTTTCCTTCAGCAACAGCACGTGTAACCGAACAATCCGGCTCGGTGCGGTGCAGACAAGAGGAGAATCGGCAATTACCGAAATAAGGGATCATATCCGGAAAGAGACAAAATAATTCCTTAGGGTCTAAATGCTCAAATTCCAATGAGCTAAAACCAGGTGTATCCACTACATAGGTTTTATAATCAAGCTTCATTATTTCTGAATGTCTTGTCGTATGTCTGCCGCGTTGTATTTTACTGCTCACACATCCGATAGTCAAGTCGTTTCGTCCCAAAATACGAGATAAAAGGCTGGATTTTCCCACTCCAGAGGGACCGGCAAATGCCGTCATCTTATGTGGTAAAAGTGATAATAGTTCATCCATTCCTTCACCCGTTTGAGCAGATACGATCAATGTTTTATACCCACAGGATTCGTAAAAATCTCGATATGCTACTGCTATGGTTCTATCTAAATCGCACTTATTCAAGCATAAATGCGGGTGAATTCCTGCATACTCACAGGTCATCAGCATTTTATCCACTAAAAAGCGGTTAGGTGCCGGTGATTGTGCTGCCATGATAACAACCATTTGATCAATGTTTGCAAGTCCCGGACGACGAATTTCGTTGCGTCGCGGCAGTAATTGCTCGATAACACCGGTATGATTATCCAGTACTGTTATTTCTACTTCATCACCAACAAGTATTTTTTGTTTCAATTTACCACGGCGCCGGCATTCTACTAAAGATTCCGGCAAGTCTAAATCGATATAATAATAGCCGTTGTAATTTTTGATTACCTTTCCTTTGATCATAATCCTCCTAAATATATTTGTCCTGAACCAAAGAATTGTTTATATAAACACGTACTCGTGTTTTACCGGTACCACTGATATTTTTAGTGATACTGTCGCCACCTGATTGATTACGATCATAAACAACATGTGATCCATTATCATCGCTTACGATAATTTGTACATGCTGGCTGGAGGCTCCAGCAGGCACACTGATATTAACGGTCCCTGTATGAGTCGTTCCGGGAGCCTCTTGATTATTATTCTTATCATCTGCCGTAGTTTTGTTATATTCTACGTTCAAATTGATTACATTGGGATTACTGCCATCTGCCGACTGCATCGTAACTTGTGCTTGATTGGTATCTTTGCTATTGTCGATATTAGCAATTGTACCAGCAGAATACCCGGCGCTTTCCAATGCTTTTACGGCAGCATCCAACGGCATGCCAATAACATTGGGTGCCGATGACTGCTGATCTTTTGTCTCAGAATTTTCACATACAACAACATCGATAGATGTATCCTTAGGTACTTTTTTAGGCGAAGAGGGACTCTGGCTCATAATTGTTCCTTCTTTATATTTGCTGCTGCTTGAGTGAACAACATGTCCAATGGATAATCCTATGTCTTTTAATTTCAACTTTGCCTCATCCAAAGTTAATCCCCGTAAATCAGGAATAAGCACCTCCGAACCATCATGTCCCTTACTGACTGTAAGATAAATAGTCCGTTTGGCTTTTACAACGCTCCCTCCAGTCGGGGTTTGTGTGATGACCTGTCCAATAGGAACATCAGAATTATCCATTTCTTTAATAGAGACATTTAAATTTTTCTTTGTCAATATTTGTTTAGCGATTTCCACCTGTTTTCCAGTTACATCAGGAACGGTTATTTCCTCCGTACTCCAAAAATTGCCAAAAGAAAAAAATGCCCATAGAAAAGCGACGACAAAAACCCCAAGCATGGCCATAATAATAGACTTTTTGGAATGATTGCTAATGTTATCCATGATGCGGGTAAAAACGTTAGCTTTATTTGGTTCTTTTATTTTTACAGGTTGAATTTTCTGTGTATTGAAATTGTTTTTAATAATCGGCAAAGCACCTTTATTAGGATTGACAAATCCCTGAGCCAATCGCATTTCCGCCATCATTTCACTTACAGATTGAAAACGGTCGTCTGGGTTTTTAGCCATTGCCTTTAGAATACACCGCTCCACCAATTGCGGAATACGGCGATTATATTTACTGGGAAGCGGTATTTCATCTTGTACATGTTGAAGGGCAACAGTAATGGCTGTATCCCCATGAAAAGGTACGACACCTGTCATCATTTCATACATGACGACGCCTAAGGAATAGATATCTGTACGCTCATCAATTTTTCCGCCGCTGGCCTGTTCCGGTGAAAAGTAATGAACTGAGCCAAGAATAGAGCCATCTTTGGCATTCGCGGTTGTAGAATTAACAGCTCTGGCAATTCCAAAATCAGCAACTTTAATATGGCCTGATTCAGTAACTAATATATTATGCGGTTTTATATCACAATGAATAATGCCATTACTATGTGCATGTTCTAAAGCCTCACCAATATCAAACGTGATTTGTATGGCGTTATTGATAGGAAGATGTCCGTGTTTTTCAATAAATTCCTTCAGAGTCTCTCCGCGAATATATTCCATCACTATGTAATGAACATTTTCATCATATCCGACATCATATATATTTACTATATTAGGATGCGATAATTTGGCAGCTGCCTGTGCCTCCTGACGAAAACGAACCAGAAAATCATGATCATTCCCAAGTTTTTCATGAAGGATTTTGACCGCGACTATCCGATCCAATAAAATATCTTGTGCTTTGTAAACACATGCCATACCGCCAGAACCGACTTTTTCCAATATTTTATATCGATTATCTAATATATGACCAATCATTTGGATTCTCCACCATGTATATGTTCTGAAAATTATATCAAATAGTAACCAAAATAGCTGTTACATTATCATTCGCGCCATTTACATAAACGCGTTCAAACAAATCATTTATAATATCTCGTTCTTTGCGGGAATACTCTTGCAATGCTTTTTGTAAGTCATCTTTACTAACAAACGAATTTAATCCATCCGTGCATAGTAATATACGATCCCCAGGGAAAATATCAAAAGAACCCGTGTCAACTTTAAGATTACGATCTACTCCAACGGCCCGGGTCAAAATATTCTTTTTGGGATGATGTTCTGCTTCTTCTTTAGTTATTTTTCCTTCATCCAATAACACTTCTACAATTGAATGATCAACAGTGATTTGAGTCAGTTGATTGTTCCGCAAAACGTAAATACGGCTATCTCCTACGTGAGCCCAGTTCGCTTTATGGTCTGCAATAGTAAGCAAAGATACAGTTGTTCCCATTCCTTTTAAAGAAGGTTCTATCATCGCCTTGCTTAATATACAGGAATTTGCATATTGAACAGCTTTTTCCAACTGAACTGGTGAGACATGCGTATAATTCTGAAAATAGTAAGCAATAGCTTCTACAGCCGTGCTGCTGGCAATTTCTCCACCGACATATCCACCCATACCATCGGCAACGACAAAAACATCCTGCTCTTGGCTGATATAAAACGAATCTTCATTTACTTTTCGCACCAATCCAATTTTGGATTCACCGTATATGCCCAAATCCCCACGTCCTTTCGCGGCACTGCTTTACATACACAATTCAATCATATTCATCTGCATATGTCAAATATTTTCACGCTTTATGCGCAATTGACCACAGGCGGCTTGTATTTGACTTCCCATCTCTTTCCGTAGTGTAACATTTAATCCCTGCTTTTGTAAATAAGAAAAGAAACGATTTATCTCCATCTGGCTCGGTTTGCGTAATCCGACATCATAATTATCGTTGATGGGAATGATATTGATAAGAATATTTTTTCCTTTCATGATACGTGTGAGCATTTCAGCACACGCAATACTACAGTTTACATTTTTCACAAGAATGTATTCATACGTAACTTTACGTCCCGTTTTCACAAAATAATTATCGGCAGCCATTATTACTTCTTCCAGCGGATAGGTGTTGGCAATGGGCATCAGTTCTTTCCGTATGTCTGTTGTAGGTGCATGCAGTGAAACTGCCAATGTAATCGGGATTCCTTCTTCGGCTAAATCATACATGCGAGGAACAATACCCGCAGTTGACAGGGTAATGTTTCGATATCCCATATAAAATGTTTCTTTTTCATGAATCATGTGCAAAAACCGAAGAACATTTTCATAATTCAATAAAGGTTCCCCTGTTCCCATGAGAACCAATGAATGGAGCTCCGGAGTTACCTGCTTTTTAAATGCTAAAAGTTGAACTATCATTTCTCCGGCAGTTAAATTTCGTATAAATCCATTTTTAGCAGATGCACAAAATACACACTTTACAGAACAACCCACTTGTGTGGAAACACAGATGGAATTTCCGTAATCATGCTTCATCATTACAGATTCTACCGTATTGCCATCGGCCATACGCAGCAATAATTTTACAGTTCTTCCATCACTGGATTCCAATCTATCCATTACTTCAGGAAAATATATAGGAGCTTTCTCCTGAAGTAATTCCCTGTCTTTTTTTGGCAGGAGAATCATATCGTCCCAATCCGTAATTCCTTGTTTATAAATATATTGAAATATTTGTGAAGCCCTGAATTTCTTAATATTATACGTTTCTAAAAATTCTTCCAACTGAAGCTTTGTCATATCAAAAACATTGACCATATTTATTCTCCTCTTCGTAATCGTGCAATAAAAAATCCATCCAAATTATCAATTTGCGGCAGTAATTGTATATATGATCCTTCTTTGTAAATACTGCAATAATCAGAAGCCTTTTCCGGCTTAAACTCAGGATGCCGTTTTAAAAAAGCTTCTACAACATGAACATTTTCATCATCATTCATCGTACAGGTGCTGTAAACAAGAATACCTCCCGGTTTTACACACTTTGAAGCACTTTCTAACATAGTTAGCTGCAGTTCGGGCAGTCTTTTTAAATCCATCGGTTTTTTACGCCACCGCAAATCCAGCTTCCGCTTCAAAACACCTAATCCAGAACAAGGAGCATCTACTAATACGCGATCTGCACGATCAGCATATATTTCACCAATTGTTGCGGCATCTTGGAGTAACACACGAACATTGGAAAGGCCCAGATGTTGGGCATTCTTTTCTATAAGCTGCAATTTATGATCATAAATATCGCATCCATATACAATGGACGTATCTCCTGCCAGTGAAGCAATATGCGTGGTCTTACCGCCGGGAGCAGCGCAAACATCAAATATTACCTCGTTAGGCTTAGGATCTAGGACATGGGCCACCAACATAGATGATTCATCTTGAATAAAAGCCAGCCCTTGCTGTAATTCGGGAATATCGTGTATAGAAGGAATCGTGTTTAAATAAATGCCCTCCGGTGCATATGGTGCAATCTCAGCATCCATATCCCGCTGCTGCAGATTATGCAATAATTCGTCTCGGGAGATTTTCGTAGTATTTGCCCGAATACAAAGACGAGGAATCGTTTCAAAATAACGGCATAATGCAACTGTTTCCTCTGTACCATAATCAGCAATCCATTTTTTTATCAGCCATTGCTGCTGATGATATGTCAAAGAAAGATGTAAAATCGTATTTTCCTCCAATGTCGGAATATTAAACTCCATACGGCGGCGAATACCATTTCGCAAAATTCCGTTAACGAATTTTGCCATTCCTTTATTGCCAAAGCGAGTTGCCAATTTTACAGACTCATTACAAGCTGCCGATTCAGGAACTTTTGTAAGACAAAAAATTTGATATAATCCCATCCGCAAAATGACCAGGCAAATAGGATCTAATTTTATTATTTTACGTGTGCTTACTGCCGTAATAATCCAATCCAAATAATTCAAATGACGTAGTGTACCATAGACAATTTCTGTGTAAAATCGGCGATCCCGATCAACTAATTTATATTTCTGCAACGTTTGTGATACAATAATATTACTATATCCTTTGTCCTGACAAACAGTAAATAAACTTTGGCAGGCTAATTCGCGTACATTCATGATTTTCTCCCTGTAATGATATCTAATAATTTATCTAACTTTTCTACGTCGACAGTTGTATTGAAGCAAGGACCATAGGGACGTTCATTTAATAAGCCTAATACAGGCAATGGTGAGACGTCCTGCATGCCGCTGATCAAATCTCGTTCACAGGCAATGGCAACAATTGCCTGCGGGCGATATTCACGTACTATTTGCCGAGCAAGAGTCCCTCCTGTAGCTACAGAAAAATGCATATTTCTTTTTTCTGCCAATTCTCGAATTTTTCCAATGGAACACTTGCCGCACATATGACAGTTATTGATATTTCTTGTTATTTTATGCGGACATTGATCCCACTGCAGGCAGTGAGGTGCTAATATAAGTACATGATGAGGCGGTATGGAAAAATGGCAGCGAAGGACTAAATGATTAAGAAATGAAATATACGCTTCGTTTACATTTTTTTTATTCGACGCAAGCAATTTAGCTAATGGATAAACGATACGCAAATATAGATTAAACACATGATTTAATCTTTTGCCTTGCAAAAAATGGGTATATGCCGCTATCCAAAGCAATCCATACAAAACAATGCAGCAAGTTGCCGCAAAGAACAATATAATTCCTATAACAGGCTGCAATATAGGGATGTATATATATAATCCTGGTTCAAGAACTTTCCAGCATAAAAACAGGACAGCTGCGATGCATGCCGTAGCTGTCCCGGCCGTATATAAAAATATAGCGTAAGATCGATATGAATTCACAAATTTTACCTCTGCAATACTTGTCCTGGAATCAATACACACCCTTGTAAAAATTGAGCCGCTGCTAACCGTTTACGGCTTTCTGGCTGTACTTCATATATCTGTAATGCGTTACTTCCTGTTTGTACAGTGAAATATTGCTTTGTTACTTCAAGGATGGTTCCTGGTATCCCGTCTCCTCCAGATACAACATCAGCCTTCCATATCTTCAAGCGCTTTCCTTGATACATGCAATACGCTCCGGGCTGCGGATCGAATGCACGAATCATGCATTCAATATGTGCTGCTTCATCCGCCCAATTTATTTCTGCCATTTCCTTGGTAATTTTGTCAGCATACGTCGCCTCTGCATGACATTGTGCTACGGCATGCGCTTCATAATTTTTCAAATCATGTAAAACTTCAACTAATGCTTGTGACCCAATTTTAGATAATTTTTCAAATAATGTTCCTGTTGTTTCTTTTACATCCAAGGAAATTTCGCATTTTTTCAATATTTTTCCCGTATCCATGCCTTCATCGAGCATCATAATCGTAATGCCGCTGGTTTGAGCACCCTCGTATATAGCTCGTTGGATAGGAGCCGCTCCTCTATATTTAGGCAATAACGAGCCATGTATATTGAGACAGCCAAATGGTGGAATATCCAACACCTTCTTGGGAAGTATCTTACCATACGCAATAACAATAATAACATCCGGCCGTAAATTCCGCAATTGTGCAAGTATTGTTTCGTCATGCATCGTACTTGGCTGCAATACCGGAATTTTCAACGCTTCCGCACATTCTTTGACTGGAGAAAAGGAAATTCGTTTTCCTCTTCCTCTCTCTTTGTCCGGCTGTGTTACAACAGCCGCGATATCATAGCCTTGATCATAAACAGCCTGTAAAGAAGGTACTGCAAATGCCGGAGTTCCCATGAAAACGATTCTCATATTTTTCACTTATTCCTCCACTAATCGTAAATTATCTGCTTTTTCAATAAATAAAACACCCGTTAAATGATCAATTTCATGTTGAAATATACGTGCTAGAAAACCTTCCGGATTAAAATATACGACTTTTCCCCGGCGATTCAGAGATTTTACTTTGATTTTACTGTATCGTTCCACTTCACCATAATATCCGGGAACACTTAAACATCCTTCACTGCCAATTTCCGTTTCTTTGGATGTTTCAATTATTTCGGGATTGATAAGTTCGATCAAACCATTGCCGCCATCTAATACAATCAGCTGCTGCGGTACATTTACCTGGGGAGCAGCAAGGCCTACACCTTCGGCAGCATACATTGTTTCCGCCATGTCATCCAATAACTTTTTAGTTTGTTTCGTAATCGTTTCAACCGGCTGAGCTGTTCCTTTTAAAATAGGAGCTCCCGCCTTTACAATTTTAAGTATAGCCATTAAAAATTCACCTCATATTAAATGCTTGGATCTACATCTATTATTATACCAGTTTTATGAAATTCTGCCTCTTCTTTTATGTATTTTTTTATTTTTACTAAATCAGCCCCTTTGATCAGGACGATAATACGGAATTTATTACGAATTTTTTTTATCGTATCAACATACGGACCGATAATTTCAATGTTCTGATCATACCGCAATCTCCACGCGGCCAGCAAATCAAATATCCGATTCCCGGCCTTCCACATAAACGATTCGTCCTCATAGGTGACAGTAATTTTAACGATTTGATGAAATGGCGGATATAATAACTCCTGTCGATATGAAATTTCTTTTTCGTAAAAAGACTTATAATCTTGATATTTACTGCATTGTATCACATAATGTTCCGGCGCGTACGTTTGCATAACGACATGTCCGGGCACATTCCCTCTTCCCGACCGGCCGGCTGCTTGAGTTAAAAGCTGAAAGGTACGTTCCCCCGCCCAATACACCGGCAGGTTTAACAAACTATCAGCAGATAAAATACCTACAGCACTCACTTCTGGAAAATCATGTCCTTTAGCAACCATTTGTGTACCTAAAAGGATATCATACTCATGTCGTCGAAATGCTTCAATAATTTTATCGCCGCTGTTCTTTCTGACCGTTGTATCTTGATCAAGGCGGATAATACGGGCTTGCGGATACCTGTCATGCAGCTGCTCTTCTACTTTTTCCGTTCCGGTGCCAAAAAACTTAATATATTTGCTGCCGCAAGAAGGACAAACAACAGGAACCGGTATCTCCGTATCACAATAGTGACACCGCAGATTATGCTGGCTTTTATGATATACCATGGCAACATCACAGGTCTTACATTTTACAACATATCCACATTTACGGCACATTACGAAAGTAGAAAATCCACGTCTATTCAATAAAATAATGGCCTGCTGCCTGCATGCCAGAGTTTGATCCAACAGCGTGGCCAGTGCATCGGAAATAACACTTCTATTCCCTCGGGCTAATTCTTCCCGCATATCTACAACCCTGACATCAGGAAGTGGTTTGTTTTGAACTCTCCGGCTTAATTCCAAAAGTACATACTCCCCTTTCTGGGCTCTGTAATAAGAATCCAACGAGGGAGTGGCACTTCCCAAAATGACAGGACACCGGTAATACGAAGCTCTCTTGCGAGCAACAGCAACAGCGTGATAGCGTGGAGTCTCATCTTGTTTATAAGAACTGTCATGTGCTTCATCTACGATAACAAGTCCAAGATTGGAAACAGCGGTAAACACTGCAGATCTGGCACCAATGCAAATGTGACTTTCCTCTTTTTGCATACGAAGCCAATTGTTTTGACGTTCTCCCTTAGATAATTGGCTATGCATAACAACGATATCATTCCCAAAACGACGTATAAATCTTCGTACAATTTGTCCCGTCAGTGCTATTTCAGGTACAAGAACAATGACTTGCCTGCCGCGTGCAATGACTTGTTCGGCTAAGTCCATATATATTTCAGTTTTCCCACTGCCTGTAACGCCATGCAGGACATAGGTGCTTCCCTTTGTATCATTTTTAATTACAGTAACCGCATGTTCTTGTTCGGGTGTAAGCTGCCACGGTTTATCGGCCGCCTCTTTTTCTGTTAAATCTACAGTCTGCTTTAATCTAATATCAATAGCAGCCAGTTTCGTCTGAACCAAATGCTGTATAATATCACGGCTATAGCCCTTTTGGATCCAAAAGGAAAGGGGAGCCGGTCCGTTTTCCTTTAATTCTGCTAACAAGTGCATTTGCTTCTTACGGTTTTTTAATATGGATTGGCAGTCATCATCTACAAAATACAACCACTTTTCTGTTTTATCGGCAATTTTATTTTGTAACTGTTTTTCTTCTTTCAAAGCATGCTTTTCAATAAGTTTTTCAATAAACGCTTGTCCAAACTGATTGCATAATATTTTTTTCTCTTCATTCTTTTTATTTTCAAGATATTCCCATATGTTTTTTCCATTCAGCTGCAAAAGCATATCTCTATTTTCCACAGTAACGTATGTATGGGCAACAATTCCCTTTTTTTCAATCATAAATAACCGCAGCGAATCGGACATGCTGCATAAATAATAGTCACTGATCCACAAAGCAGTAGCAATCATTTCTTCTTGAAATCCGGTCTGCACTGACAAGACAGAACTAATCGGTTTTAATACATAATCATGTTGTACAGAATCGGCTGGATGAAGAGCTACGATAACTCCTTCTTCCCTGCGATGGCCAAAAGGAACTAATACGCGTGTACCCACACGGACAAAAAGCTCTTCAGGAACAATATAGGAAAATGTCTTTTGCAGCCTTTTAGCGGTTATATTGATGATTACTTCTGCAATCATAATTATATACTCCTATCAAAGAAAAAGAGAGACATAAATGTCTCCCTTTGATAATTTATGCGCACCTATATTATAACGCAAAATAAACAAACTTTATACTAGTGTAAACCTGCTTCTTTCCGAAGTATTTCTGCCTTATCCGTTTTTTCCCACGGAAGATCCAAGTCATTACGGCCAAAATGGCCGTATGCAGCTGTTTGTTTGTATATGGGACGCTGTAAATCGAGCATTTCAATAATACCGGCTGGACGAAGATCAAAATATTTTTTTATAAGAGTTTCGATCACATCATTTTCAACTTTGCCTGTATCAAACGTTTCCACATGAATAGATACGGGATTAGCAACGCCAATAGCATACGCAAGCTGGATTTCACATTTATCAGCTAATCCGGCCGCAACAACATTTTTGGCTACATAACGAGCTGCATAGGCAGCTGAACGGTCCACCTTCGTAGGATCTTTACCCGAAAACGCACCGCCGCCATGTCGAGCCATACCGCCATACGTATCGACAATAATCTTACGTCCTGTAAGTCCTGAATCCCCTTGCGGCCCACCGATAACAAACCGGCCCGTCGGATTAATAAACAATTTTGTTTTATCATCAAACAAACCCTCTGATAATTCCGGTTTTATAACATATTCCAATAAATCTTTTTCAATTTGTTCCCGTGTAACTTCAGGACTATGCTGTGCAGAAATTACAATCGTATCAATGCGCACAGGCCGGCCATTATCATATTCGACAGTGACTTGCGTTTTACCGTCGGGACGAAGATACGGCAGCGTACCATCTTTGCGGACTTTGGCCAGCCGGCGGGCTAAACGATGTGCCAGAGAAATCGGCAGCGGCATATAGTCATCTGTTTCATTAGTAGCATATCCAAACATCATCCCTTGATCGCCGGCTCCAATGGCATCAAATGCATCGCTGTCACCATCTTTTACTTCTTTTGCTTCATCGACACCCATAGCAATATCCGGTGACTGTTCATCAAGTGAAACCAATACGCCGCAGGTATCACAATCAAAACCGTATTTAGCTCGTGTATACCCAATACTGCGAACTGTTTCTCTTACAATATGTGGAATGTCGACATAGCAAGTAGTTGAAATTTCCCCAACAACATGTACCATTCCTGTTGTTACCAAAGTTTCACAAGCAACGCGGGCATTTTTATCTTTTTCCAAAATAGCATCAAGAATGCTATCTGAAATTTGGTCGGCCATTTTATCAGGATGACCTTCTGTGACAGATTCAGATGTAAAAAATTCGTGATTTTTTGTCATTATTATTTTCCTCCTAAAAAAAATCCCTCTGTAAAAGAGGGGTTATTTTCATACCCATCTTCCAGTTTGCACTGTTGGATTTAGCACCGTCTTCATTATCTGAAAGGTTGCTGCGGCATCATCGGGCCAATCCCTCCGTCGTCTCTTGATGGCAATATTCGTTTCAATTAATTATTTTAAATGATATAAGCTAATATTGCAAGCCCTTTTCTTAAGATTTATTGATTATTTTTGTAACTCGATCAATAATAATAGCAGCTAGGTCAAATTTATCCATTATATCAAACTTTTCGTTTGTTCCATCAGGAAACAGCAATGTTGCAACATTTGTGTTTACCTTGAAACCGGCACCTGCCGCACTTACATCATTCGCAACAAGCATATCCAGATTTTTTTTCTTTAATTTCTCTGTTCCATATTGAATCACATGTGTCGTTTCCGCAGCAAACCCGACAAGTATCTGATTTTTTTTACGCTGTCCCAACCCATACAATATATCCGGATTTTTCTCCATTGATAAGATCAACGTATCTTCTGATTTTTTTATTTTATCTTTGGCCGGGGTTTGAACCCGGTAATCGGCGACAGCTGCCGCTTTTATAACAACATCTGCATCATCATATAATGAATCTACAGCTTGTTTCATGTCTCTTGTACTGACAACATCAATGCGCTTTACCCCTAACGGTGTTTCCAAATTTGTAACTCCGCTTATTAATGTTACATCAGCGCCTGCCAATACCGCGGCTTTGGCAATAGCAAATCCCATGCGTCCGCTGGAATGGTTTCCAATAAATCGTACCGGATCGATTGCTTCCCGCGTTCCACCAGCAGTTACAATTACTTTTTTTCCTTTTAACTGGGCAGTACAGCAAGCCTTCATTTCAATATAATCAACAATAGCACTAGGTTGAGGAAGGCGTCCTATACCGGTAACACCACAAGCTAAAAGTCCTGCATCAGGTGTCATAATAGAATAATCGTATTGTTTTAACTTTTCCATATTGTTTTGAACAATCGGATTCAAATACATATTTGTATTCATAGCCGGCGCAATAACAACAGGCGCCTTGGTAGCCATCACCGTAGTAGTAAGCATGTCGTCAGCAATACCTCCGGCAATTTTTCCTATGCAATTAGCCGTAGCCGGTGCGATGACAAATACATCGGCCCAAGACGCCAGTGCTATATGTTCCACATGCCAATTAGTTACTTCGTTCCACATAGAAACAGTAACAGGATTACCCGTTATTTCACGTAAAGTCAACGGAGTAATAAATTTTGCCGCATTTTCGGTCATGATACACTTGACTTCCGCACCACGTTTACATAATAAACTGGCAATTTCAGCAGCCTTAAATGCAGCAATACCACCACAAACAGCGAGAATAACCTTCTTATTATTTAATAACATCGGAATCACCAGCTTTTATTTAATGCCGCTTTTCGGGGCTTCATACGTAATTTTACCTTCGTCAATTTCTTCCATGGCAATAGATACGACCTTTTCAGATTTTGTATCTACGAGCGGTGCATCTCCTTCATTTAACTCACGAGCTCGTTTAGCTGCCAATGTCACCAATGTATATTTACTGTCCACTTTTTTCATTAGAGATTCCAAGGTCGGTTTTATTAACATAACATATCACTCCTAATCTTTAAATTGTGCATGAATGGAAGTTATCAAATGATGATTGCGGGAAACCTTGCACTGTTCCGCCACGATAATTGCCGCCGCACGTTCAACTGCCAATTCCAATTCATCATTAATAACTACATATTCATACTCCGATAACCATTCTAATTCATCTTTCACTTTTGCCAATCGCCGAGCAATAACATTTTCCGAATCGGTATGACGGCTCTTCAGACGGTTAGTCAACACATCCAGGGACGGTGGGATAACATAAATAAACACTGCCTTAGGATATTTATTTTTTATCTGCATTGCACCTTGAATGTCAATTTCCAGCATAACATTCTTTCCCTGCTGCAACATATTAAACACGTATTCTTTCGGTGTTCCGTAATAGTGCTCATATACCTGAGCATATTCTAAAAAAGAATCGATACGGATCAATTCTTCAAAATGTAAATTGTCCGTAAAAAAATAATTAGTTCCATCTACTTCACCATTACGCGGCTCTCTGGTCGTCATGGAAATAGAATAATAAATGTTCGGAAAACGTTTTCTCAACGCATTGCAAATTGTTCCTTTTCCGGCTCCCGAAGGCCCTGAGACAACGATGAGTAATCCGGGATCGTTCATGCCATTACTTCCTTTCTTCATCATCATTGTATAGTGCTTCATTTTCATTCCCAACGGTAAGAATACGATGCGAAATTGTTTCCGGCTGAATAGCTGATAAAATAATTTGCCCATTATCCATCATCAGGACGGAACGGGTTTTGCGGCCAAAGGTTGCATCTATCAGCATATTATGTTCTCTCGCTTCCTGCACCATTCGTTTTATCGGTGCCGATTCGGGACTAATAATAGCAACTACCTTATTCGCCATAACCATATTTCCAAACCCGATATTTAAAAGATTGAAATTCATAGTATCACCATCATTCAATATTTTGAATTTGTTCTCTGATTTTTTCAATTTCATTTTTCAATTGCAAGACATATTCTGTAACATCCAAATCGGCGGCCTTCGAACCAATGGTATTAGTTTCTCTATTCAATTCCTGAATAAGAAAATCTAATTGCCGGCCTATATCGCCATTTTCTTCTAAAATTCTCCTTAATTGTATCACATGACTGTGAAATCGCACAACTTCTTCCGTAAAATCAACCTTATCCGCATATGTGGCAACTTCCTGCAAAAGACGTTCTTCATCAGGAACGGCTTTTATCTCATCAAACATATTTATTATTCGCTTACGCAATCTGCTTTCATAATGTGCCGCAATATCATCTTTTCGCTCTGCAATAGCATGAACAGTATCTTCTATTTTATCAGCACGCAGCAATAAATCTTTTTTAATATTCAGCCCCTCCGCTTCACGCATCTGCACGATACGATCCAAAGAAGCTTGCAAAGCAATGGAAAAAACCGGCCAGCAGGCATCTGCATCAACGGTTGGCGGTTCTTGAACAAACCAGTCCTTAGTCAGCGAAATAATTTGAGATAACGTGGTCTTTTCATGAAACAATTCCTCATTCACTTTATCCAATGCATATTTACAGGCAGTTAAATTGGCAAAATCGATGCGAATCTGCGGTTCTTTGCATAGTAATTCTGTTACCGTGACATATACGTCTACTTTTCCACGATGCAGAACCGCTTTCAATCCATTTCGTATGCGATCCTCCAATGCCAAATATGCATGCGGCATGCGTATCGATACCTCTAAAAAGCGTTGATTTACTGCTTTAATTTCTATCGTAACTTGTAGTTTCCCGTTGCTATAGGTTCCTGAACCAAATCCAGTCATACTTCGCAAGATGATGACCTCCTTATACGCCATTCTGTATGATAGTATAGCCCAAATCAGTCATCTATGTCCACTATTAAAAGGAAAATACTTTTTTACTATAGGTTTTTAATTGAAAATATACTACAATAGAGGAGATGATAAAAAAAGGAGTACCCACATGAATGTAGACGGAATTACTTTACATAGTATAACAAAAGAATTACAGCAAATTTTAACTGGCGGCCAGATTTCAAAAATATATCAACTAAATCACCGCAGCTTATATTTTCGCATTTTTAATGATACGGGAAGTCATCATTTAGTTATCACACTGGATGATGCTCCCCGGGTATACATAACAAATCATATGCCTGCAACTCCGGACATTCCTACTGGATTATGTATGTTTCTGCGCAAGTATTATGAAAACGGACGTGTTGCAGCGATTCAACAACTTCATTTAGATCGCTTAATTGAAATTTCTGTTGATGTTCTGGATACACGGGGACAAGTAGTTACACGAAAAATACATATAGAACTCATGGGAAAATACAGCAATGTAATCTTTACTGAAAATGGAATTATTCTGGAAGCGTTGATCAAGACAACAAAAGGAAAACAAGCCGTACGTACCATTTATCCTAAAGAACCGTACGACTTCCCACCAAATTTCATGCGTATGAACCCATTTGATTTTTCCGCACAGGAATTAGCAGATATCATGACTGTCGATACTCATATTCCTTTAGGCAAATGGATGTTGAAACGTTTTAACGGAATGAGCACCATCGTTCTTGACGAACTGTCACTTCGCGCGGGCTGCAGCTTGGAAAAAAATGTTTCAGAAATGTCTCCCGCTGATATTTTTACATGGTGCCGATCTATTGAAACATTTGGGTATGAACTTAACGATGTCAAAGGAGCCTATGTGTATGTCCGTGACAATCGGGACATTCTTTTTCCCCTGCTGTTAAAAAGTTTAGTAAAGTATCCTCACCGATATTATGAATCCATCGAAGAATATCTAAGCGAATATGAACATACTCATCGCAGTTTAAACAGTGAACAGGACGAACTTAAAAAAAAGGTTTTAAAATTAATTGAGAAACAAAAACGAAAAATAAAACGCATTGCTTTAGAAATGAAAGAAACCGACAAAATGGATACATATAAGTTATATGGAGATCTTCTTATGATATACGCTTATATGAAACGAGATCATGAATCATCTATTACTATAACAAATTTATTATCAGAGACCCAAGAACCCATAACCATTTCTTTAAATCCAGCCTACTCTATGACGGACAATGCAAATCGTTACTATAAACGATACACAAAAATGCGTAACCGTGTACAAATATCGCAAAAACTTCATGCAGAGAATAAAGAATATCTGGATTATTTATCTTCGCTGGACTATGCACTTGATAACACAACCGATAAACATGAACTAGTCGACATAAAAGCCGAAATGCTGAAAATGGGCCTTATAAAAGCAACATCAAAGAACAAATTGCGTAAAGAATTTTCACAAAATATAGTAACCATAAAAACAGATGGTCTCGAAATCTGGATTGGTCACAATAATCGTCAAAATGATTTCTTAACCTTCAAAAAAGCACATCCCTATGACTTATGGTTTCATGCAAAAGATACACCCGGATCACATGTTATCTTAGCCTGCCATCGAGTAGAACCGACAGAACATCAAATTTTAGTTGCTGCCCAATTAGCCGCATATCATAGTAAAGCAAGAACTTCTTCTAAAGTTGATGTAGATTGCACATTGTGCCGGCATGTCAAAAAACCAGCACATGCAGCCCCTGGTTTTGTTATATTTGAAAAACAAACAACGTATGTTGTAGAACCAAGAGATTGGTCCAAAACAGCAAATTAGGTTCAACAGGTCTTTTTAATCTAAAATATCGTTATATTCGGGATGCTTTTTGAACCAAACCACAGCATAAGAACAAGTGATTTTTGCTTTCCAGTGATTTTGTCGAATCACATTTGCAGCAGCCTGCATCAATTTTCCTGCTGCTCCTTGTCCCCGCAGTGAATCATCTACAAAAGTATGCGTAATATTTACTATTGCCTCTCCTTCAAACGGGAAAAGGACTTCTGCCAGCAATTCTTTTTTTTCATTTTCTGCCCAGATACGATTGGATCCATATTGTAATATCATTAAAATTCCTCCTTCTATCACATATATAATGTATTATATAATTATATAAAAAAGTTACGAAAAAATCTGTCGTATTTATAACAAAACAAGGCATTTCATAAAGAAATGCCTTGTTTTCCGCATATAAGATACTTTCTTGACTTGATCTTATTTGGTTACGTCAACCACTTTTCCAGGATTCATAATGTTCTTAGGATCCAAGCCTTTCTTGACCGCTTTCATCATTTCAATTTCAACAGGATTCGTGTATTTTGCCATTAAAGCAGCACGTTTGAATCCAATGCCATGTTCGCCGGATACACGGCCTTTAAGAGAATATACAAGTTTGTATATTTCCTGCTGAATCTTCGGAAGCATATCTTCCCATTCTTCCTGTGTGCGATCATCTTTCAGAATATCAATATGTACATTGCCATCACCACAATGACCTGCACAATGCATTGCTACATTATATTTTTCGCCCAAACGAGAAATTTGGCTGACAGCACCCGGAATTTCAGTCATCGGAACAACAATATCTTCCATGGAGAATACTAAACTGCGGGCACGGTCGGCTTCCAAATATGCCTTACGGGATTTCCAGATAACCGTCGGATTAGCAACCAATACGTCCAGTGCATTGCCTTCTCTAGCCAATTCATCAATTTTTTCGCATTGTTCATCAAGAAGATCTTCATTATCTCCGGCAATCTGAACAATAATGTAGTTACCTATATCAGAATGCTGCAATTTTTCATTCAAGAATACTTCAACCTGCTTAATAGAAGCATTGTCCATAAATTCAACACATACAGGTGTAATACCCGCATTCATTACTTTTGGTGTCAAAGCAATAGCATCATCCAAATTATCGAATACTGCCAAGAGATCCATCGAGAATTTCGGCAAAGCAACTAATTTAAGGTATATTTTGGTAATGATTCCCAATGTTCCTTCAGAACCAATAAACAGATGCATTAAGCTGTAACCTGTAGCATTTTTACGTACTTTCCCGCCTAATTCAACAATGTCACCTGTTGGAGTAACAACTTCCATACCAAGGACTTGATCACGGGTTACACCATATTTTACAGCGCGGTTACCACCGGCATTCGTTGCAACGTTGCCGCCGATAAAGCAAGAATCCCCACTGCAGGGATCTCCGCCGTAGAAAAGACCGGCATCTTTAACAGTATTCTGTAAAACTGCTGTTGTTACGCCCGGTTCTGTTGTAACAATCATATTTTCTTTATCTATTTCAAGAATTTTGTTCATTCGTTCAATAGAAATGATAACGCCGCCAAAAATTGCTACCGCACCAGCAGCAAGACCTGTACCAGCTGCACGGGGAACCATAATTGTATCAGCTTCATAACAAGCCTTTACACAAGCGGCTACTTCCTGCGTATTAGCCGGAAGAACAACACACTGTGCTGGTTTCATATAATGAGGATCCGTTACTTCATCGTGACCATAGGGTTCCAATTTTTCTTTGTCTGTAATACAATACTTTTCACCTACAATAGATTTTAACTTTTCAATTAATTCCTGAGAAACTTCACCTTTTGCCATTTAAAAAAACCTCCATTCACCTTAAATACAGAATATTTGCGCATGGATACAGTATCAATCCCAATACTACTGATAGTAAAATCAGTAGTATTGGTATCAATACGTATCAGCAAATAATTAAAACACCGATAAATACACTGATCAGATACTCTTAACCGGCGCCAATTAAAATGAACTCACACAATATATTTATCGTTTTAAAAAAACATCACCTTTTGACAATAGAGTATTAAATGATAATCAAGCCTTCTGTCAGGCAACGTATTGCCATACTATTGCTTCATTGCTTTTCGTCGAGCTCATATCATTCATTACCTAAATTTATATCTTGAATTCATTATAGACATTTTACAATAAGTGTACAATAGGTTTTTTTAAAAAATAAATAAGTTTTTCTTATTCAGCATTTCAAAAAGCACCTTATTTGTAACGGTTTATACGTCAACCATGCTGTTAATGTATTTTTAAAATAAAAAAAAATCAAAGTTTTTTTTTACAATTTTTTTCTCATTCTCATTATACAAATTTTAATTTTTCACTATGGCTTGTCCCGTGGGATAAAATCAAAGCATCTCGATATATGCTGGCTACCGCCTCCAGCGTTTCCATTCGATATAACGCCTGGTATAAATCATTTCCAACAGAAACTGCTCCATGATTCGCCATAAGGATTACATTGACATCAGCCAAAACAGCTGCACAGGATTCTGCAAGCTCCATAGAAGCAGGCTCGGCATAAGGAACCGTTACAACATGCCCCAGATAATCCCGTCCTTCCGTTACAATATTATCCGGGAATGCCGCCCCTGCTACGGTTAACGCTGTTGAGACAATAGGATGTGCATGTAAAACAGCGTTAACGTCTGGTCGTTTACGATATATCGCCAAATGTAAATTAGTTTCCGATGAAGGTTTTCCTTTGCCGGTTATGATATTTCCTTGTAAATCAAGTTCTAACAACATATCTCTGGTCAAACTCCCTTTAGATACTCCCGAAGGAGTAATAATAATATGACCATTCTCCTTACGATAGCTTATATTTCCATCACAAGCCACCACCAATTTATAACAACACATTTTTTTACCGATTTCACACAGCGTATCTCTTGAATCCATTACAGAATCCTCCTTTTTATTTACAAATGAAAATACCTTTCCTATATCAATTATAAACCCAAACCAGGTCTACTAGATATAGAAAAGGTATTCTATAATTGCAAATTATACTCTTTCTATGCAGTAAATTTAATTTTTGTCACGGCAGCATGGCGGCAATGCTGTGGTTGTATCCGCATTCCCCGAGACGTGTTTAGCCTGACACGCAGAGCATGACGAAGTGCCGCAGGAGCAACCGCTTTTGCCGCGGACAATATCACGAAAATGTCTAATCATATATACTGCAGCTAAAATTACGATACTTCCAACAATCAAAGTTGAAATATCCATAAATTCCGCACCTCCTTACCGTTATCATATATTATGCTCCCAATCCTGCTAATAAAGCAAGATGGTAAACAGCGAAAGCAAACACCCACGCCAGTATTACACCTAAACCGGCAGACATGGCCGGCCATTTCCAAGAGTTTGTTTCTCTTTTCATAACAGCCAGTGTTGCCAAACAAGGCATATATAGCAGAGAAAATACCATTAAAGATAATGCTACGGCCGGATTAAAATCTGGGTCCTCAGATAAGAATGTAATCAAATTATCATCATCATCGGCATCGGCACCTACACTATAGATTGTTCCCAGTGTACTTATCATTACTTCTTTAGCAGCCGTGCAAGCAACAAGACCTACCCCTATTTTCCAGTCAAATCCCAGAGGACGAAGAACAGGTTCAACAAAGTGTCCAATGGACGCCGCATAACTTTGTTGTAATTTTTCAGATTTTTGGGCTGTTTCTAAATCATCAGTATCTGCATCCGCTTTTTGCTGTATATCATATAGCGGAAGAGCTCTGTTATAAACAGCCGGATCCGATTCCTGCAATGCAGCGAAGGCTTCTGGATAAGCGCCTTCTTCAATCTTCTCTTTATCATCCTTTGCTTTGTCAGATGCAGTAGTCATCGCTTCATACATCGTTGCTAAGGCGGAATCCTGTTTTATGGATTCCAATCCCATGTCCTTTAAAATAGGGGCTTGCTGTATATCAACAGACGCAGCTATTTCTTCTTTAGCGGCATCATAATCACGTGAATATTCCACGTCCATAGGATATGCAGTCAGGCACCACACTAAAATGGATGCTCCTAAAATAATGGTCCCCGCTTTTTTCAGATATAATACAGTACGTTCCCACATGTGGATCAGAACACCTTTTATGGTGGGAATATGATATGGCGGCATTTCCATAACAAAAGGTTCCTGTTCTCCTTTAAATACAGTGGAGCGTAATACCGTCGCCAGTACAATGGCAACTATAATTCCCAATATATACATGGCAAACAACACGGTTCCTGACTGTCCCGCCGTAAAGAAAGCTGCAATGAGAAGTGTATATACTGGGAGTCGGGCCCCGCAGCTCATAAACGGAAGCGCTAAAATGGTGACCATTCTATCCTTTGGATTATCCAGTGTACGGGCAGCCATAATTCCCGGAACGTTGCACCCAAAGCCTAATATCATAGGAATAAATGATTTTCCATGCAATCCACAAGCACGCATAATGCGGTCGATCAAAAATGCAGCTCTGGCCATATAACCAGTATCTTCCAGCAAACTGATAAACAAATACAATAATATAATTAACGGTACAAAGCTCAAAACAGCGCCAACACCGCCGATAATACCATCCACAACCAGCGATCTTAGTTGTGCATTGGCAATCATAGGTCCAATCCATTTTCCCAAGGCATCAAACCCACTGCTCAGCCAATCTTGAGGAATAGCGCCCACCTTCATGACGACATTAAACATAAGCCACATAATGAACATAAAAATCGGAAGCCCTAATACCCGATTTGTAAGAACATGATCAATTTTATCAGATAAGGAATCACTAGTGCCCATATTTAAAACAGCATCATTATAAGCAGCAACAGCAAATTGATGTCTATACTGGGCAAATACAAATTCTAAATCCATTTTTTCTTTTAAATTGTCACGTAAAGTTGCCGCTAATGCTAAAATATGTTCCGTATTTTGCAAAGCAGTTACACTATCTATTACTTCACTGTCATTTTCTAATAATTTTATAGCCAGCCACCGGATAGGATAATGAATAATACCTTGTTTTGTGATCGCATCCGTTAATACATGAATAGACGGTTCTAATTCATTGCTGTAGTCAACTTCCAGATTATGAAATGCATTCGCACCGGAAGCCTCAAGAATCGTATGCAATATGTCCTTAGTGCCTAAATTTTTACTGCCTATAACAGGTACTACTGCAACACCTAAGCGCTCGCTCAATTTTTGAATATCAATTTTAATTCCCATGCGGTCAGCTATATCCATCATATTTAATACCAACACCACAGGACGTCCCAGTTCAATAAGTTGTGCTGTTAAATATAAATTTCGTTCAAGATTGGAGGCATCACACACATTAACAATCAAATCGGGCTTTTCATTAATAATAACGTTTCTCGCTACCACTTCATCCAATGAACGTGCCGTCAAACTATATGTGCCTGGTAAATCAACAAATAACATCTTCCTACTATCAAAAACGCAAGTTCCTTCTTTTTTTTCTACCGTAACTCCGGGATAATTTCCAACATGTTGTTTAGCTCCGGTAATATTATTAAAAATGGTCGTCTTTCCGCAGTTGGGATTACCCGCCAAGGCAATCTTGATCATTCCTGCTTCACTCATGACTACTGTCTCCCCCTCTCGCAAGAAACGCCAATCATAGACGCCTCATTTAACCGTAATGACAATGCACATCCTTTGACCTTAACCTCTACAGGATCACCCAATGGAGCTTTTTTTACCACCGTAATATGAGTTCCTTTTACAACTCCCATATCCACTAACCGATGCTGTATATTGCCATGTCCATGCAATGTTTCAACTACACCGGTTTCTCCTCTCTTCATTTCCGATAATTTCATAATTTCCATTATCTTCGCCTCCATTGATATTGATTTTTACTATCATAAGTATACACAACGACGCATTGTTTTGTCAATGATAAACAATATCATTTAACTTTTATTTTGATATTATTTGCAGACATTTTATGCAGGCAAATGACACTTCACCGCACATGGCGAAGTGTAATCATGCGCAATACTTTTTTAGGCCAATGCTGCAGCCGCTTTTCCCAATGCAGTACAATCAGTTATGTCTTCCGGCGCACCGTTTACGATAACTGCGGGATCTATAAAAACAGCCCCGGCTTCCTTCACTGCTGCAACCCAATTTTCCATCCACTCCCCAGTTCCCCAGCCATACGATCCAAAAAGGCCTACTTTTTTGCCGAATAATTTTCCTTTTAACTCATCAAAGAAAGGCTGAACTACAGTTTCTTCTAAAACTTCTGCTCCCATTGCCGGGCATCCCATTATAATAACATCATGGGCTGCAACAGAATCTGCATCCGTATTCTCAAAGCATACGCATTCAACCTCTTTGCCTTCATCCTTCACTGCTTTCTCTATGACTGACGCCATAGCTTCTGTATTTCCCGTGCCACTCCAATATACGATTTCTACCATTTTTATTACCTCCTAAAAAAATATATAAGTCATGATTTTTATCATTAACATATACGCGTTATGCAACAATTAAACTTAATAAAGAGTATCCCAAATTATATCGATGCAAATAATCCTGACGACAGCAAGAATATTGTCGAAACGTTTCCGTTGCCGCATTTACGTTGGTATATACTTTCCATTCCCCGCAAATTTTCGCCTGATTGCCGCCAAACTGAATAAATTTTTTTACATCTGCCACCGGATATCCCAAAAAAATTCCTAATTCATGGGGGAATTCTTTTTTTTGTTTAAATCGGGCAGAAAGAATAATCAGCTGTGTTTCTAATCTGAGTCCCGGCTCATATCCGGCATCAGACAAAAAATGTTTACTTTCTGGCTTTTTTATATATCTTTCTACTTTTTCTTTATTATAGACATATAAAAGATATCGATTTTTACAAGAACAAAGTATTTGAAAATATATCCCTTTACTATTACATAAACTGTTATATTTGATAAGTAATGTATCATTTACAATGTTATATTCCTTCTCAGGAATACTAATCAAATTCGCAATTTTTAATCCTGCCAAGGTTGGCGCACCATGGTACACCAATAATTGCTCCAATCGCACAACAATTCAGCTCCTTTCGCGATTACCGGTAAAATTTTCTTTCAGCATTCCACATGACCATCTAATATGGATTTTAAAGCGGCCGAACTGCTCGTATGGGAACGTACTATAACGGCATTTTTTCGCTGGGCTTCTTTTACAGCGCAGCGAACCATACTATGGCTTACTGTACTGGTAAATAAAACCACCAAATCAGGAAATCCGATTTTTGATTTAAAATCACTCGGGACTTGGGTAAATACTTTCGCTTTACAGTCATATTCTTTGCAAAGATTTTTATATCTGCATACCATACAATCATTACCGCCAACAATGACTACACTCATATCCTCACCTCTCCTAAAAAATACATCACCATTACTTTTTTATTCTATCTTATTTGATAATAATTGTCAATATCAATATTGATATAAATTATCACATAGAATTAATAAAGCGCAACATGTTATGCCAAGAATAGTCAAATAAATCACATGTTTTCTAATTATTTTTTATAAATTTCCTATATATATTATGATTATAATTGAAAATTATAATCATAATATATATAGGAAACTATACGTTGTATATTGGAAAAAAGCTATGCTCAAAATAATGAGCATAGCTTTTTTCCAATATACTAAAAAGAATGTGTAATAGTCGCTTCAATTTTTGTATTATGAGAACCGCCGGCAGTATCATCGGCATCACGCAGCGTCTTCTGATCTTTATAGACAACTTCAACACTGTCATTTTTAGTTAATTGATGTGTAATTCCGTAATAAAAACCACGATTATTATTATCAAAATCACTTTGTTGTCCCATATCTGCATAGGGTTCTACCCGGAATGCTGTAACATATACTGCTGTTTTATCATTAAAGGCATAGTTCCAAGTCACGGCGTATGCTTTATTATCTTTATCCGCATTTGATTTAGCTAATTCTGCTGTAAACGTACTTTTTTTGAATTTATACGCAGCATCTACAGCACCATTTGTTGTATTTTGCCCAGAATCATCAGCATATACGTACCGTCCTAATGTAGCACCTACCTGCATTCGTTTATTTACATCATAGGTACCATGTATTGCATATAAATGATTATCGGCAGCCCCATCATTATCCTCCTGCGCAGCAACACCAGTTAAAGCAATATTCCCCATATTTCCTTCCACTGTCAGTCCATCAACAAAATTACGGATGCCAATATTAGTATCTGAACGGCTATATAATAAAGCAGTCGCTCCAATTGTCAAATCCTGTCTCCCGAGTTTATAAGAAAAATCTCCTTTTTTATACGTTAATCCAAACATATCTATTGCAATAACACCTTTTTTATTCACATCATAGGCATCGGTATTAAAATCACCTAAACTTGGCTGGGTAGCATATTGAGCACCCAATCGGGCATATAGAGAAAATCCATGAGATAACTGTTTTTCAGCATTCAAGCGGAAACTGTACATTAATCCATCTATAGCAGGAGAATTCTCCATTGTATCGCGTTCATATTTTATAGAAACATCACCTGACCATGTTAATTCTTCCGCACCTGCTATCCCAACATCAGTCGGCAAAACAGCAGCTGCTGCAATTGCTTCATTATCTGTTGCAAAAACAGGCGCACAAAGTATCCCTAAGCTTATAACAGTACCCATCATAATTTTTTTCATTTCATTCTCCCTTTCAGTCAGATCGTCACTACCGATAAAATTTAAAATAAGTCCGTTGCTTCAAGTTATATCATCATTCTATGTGGTTCCCGTTTCACCCTTTCCCCATAAGTACTCCCCCGCAGTGCGTATTACAAAGCCTTTCTTTTTTAACATGATCCTGCCTCCTTTAATAATAATGATAATCATTATATATAAAATTATAAATGACTTTTATCGCAAAGTCAATGCGTTAATTAATATTAATTATCATTTTATATATACTTTTTTTATATATTATTAATTATTTAATCTCCTTAATATTTGTAATTTACGCTATTTTCAATATATTAATTGTGTATTTTATATTATACATGCTGCTAGTTTTTATCTTTAATATGAAAATTAATATCAATAAAAAAATACCTCTTAACTAAAACTAGTTAAGAGGTATTTTTTATTGATATGATTTAGCGTCGATACATTTCCGACAACCCGATGTCTGGATGATGATATTGATCTTTTATCTGAACATGTTTACCATGAATCTTAATGGCAGCATGTGGACACCAATGAACACATGCCATACAATAAGAACAATCTGCGCCTATATGAACACCTGCCTCATCCAATACAATATTGTTATTAGGACAAATTTGCTCGCAAATGCCGCATTCTACACAAATATTTGTATCAACAGAAACTGCAAAATACTTTTTCGCTTTTTTATTAATAAATCCAATATTAAAAATAGATCCTTTAATCTTATAAGTAATACTGTCTGAGTTTTTTCGTTTTTGCAAAATATCTTGAGATATATCTTGCACTCGCTTTTCCTGTTCCTCTAAATAATTAAGTTTATATTTAATATTTCTCCGCGATGCAATGGTACTGCTGCAAGGCATTTTCAAGACATTTCCGTAAGATAACCGGCAATTTTTATGTAAAAGAATATTTTTTAAATTATAAATAGCATTCCCTTCTGAGCCGCCGCATGTTGCAATTCCATAAATATAAGCAGATGGATTAAACCGCGTATATTCTACAAAAACACGCATCGGATTTGGCATGTCAAAGAAAAAAACCGGAAAAATAATTCCAATTCTTTCATCATAAATTTTTGTTCCATCTCCCATCAAATCTGAAATATGTATTGCTGTATCTCCGGTCAAAACAGCTGTTTTCTTTGCTACACTTAAAGAATTTCCTGTCCCGGAAAAATAGAGAATCATAATGCCTTCACCTCAGTATATGATATTTTAAACACCGTATCCCGTATATGTTTTATTATATCATGTTATAGAAGAATTTATATAAGAATATTTCGTTATAATCCTGTTATCTTTTTATGCAATATCCCTTCTTGCACAAATAGCCATTCTATATAAAGGTATTTCCGCTATAAATTTTTAAAGCAAGCAATATACTCTATTTAAATTGATACAAGGATATCGCGGTAATTACATGAAACTATCTGTTTTTTCCTTTGCAGCCATTCTAATATTTCTCTACTGTATTTCTTCCTTGTAATAATAAAAAGGGATAAAATCAGCCGAATGTATTCCTATCTTTCAAGACAGTTTCAATTCCATTAAGTACATACAGTCATATATAAGGCAGTTTTTTCTTCAAAATATTTTATCATTAAATAAAACAACAAACGGCGTCATCGAATATATCCGACAACACCGTTTTGCATAATTTCATTTCTTATGAATCACTTTTTTCAAAACCAATACTACAGGAACTGTAATGACCGCCGATACAATGGCTTCCGGAATACCATTAACTGTACAAATACCAAGAATGATATTAACTACATTATCCAAGGGAATATCGCGAGCCGCTGCAAAATCTCTTGCGTAAATTGCATAAATCCCCCCCATAACTCCTATGGTATTAATCATCGAACCGGCCAATGCTGCAATCGCCATACTTACAGATTGTTTAGCAATGATTTTACTCAAAAAATGATATATATAATAGGCACCGACACCAATTAAAATTCGAGGCAAAATAGAAATAACAGGATTTAAAAAAGCAAAAGACAAAATCACCGGAGAGGTAATTGCCTGAAAAATACTAAAGCAGCCGAACATAAAACCAACCATAGCACCTACTCTGGGACCGGCAACTAATGCCCCTATTATCACGGGTACATGTAAAATCGTTGCTTTCATCATCGGCAGTGGAACAAAACCATATCCAGTAAGTCCAAGCAACATCGTAATACCGGAAAGCATACCCACAATGGTTAATTCTCTTGTCGTAAATAAAGGACGTCTTACGGGCGCCGCCGTAGATTTAATACCTAACTCTTTTTGCATATTCAATTCCTCCGTTCTTGTTCTCAACGAGATACAAGTCGCTAATTATTAATGCATAACTTTCACAGTTATAACTTAGTCCGGTTCTCAATGATACCGACTGAATCATGTATTTAACTGTAATCATTTTTGCACTATGCGTAGTATATCACACAAAACAACGCTTGCCAATAGTATTGAGATAAAATTTGTGAAAAAAAACACAAAGATAGTACAACAAAACCCCTGCCATAATATATGGCAGGGGTTTATATCATACTTAAGCTTCAACCGGATATACACTAACCTTACGGTTAACCTTACCGGCACGTTCAAAAGCAACTTTACCAGCTGCCGTAGCAAATAACGTATCATCTTTGCCAATACCTACGTTAGTACCCGGATGAAAATGAGTCCCGCGCTGGCGTACAATAATGTTGCCGGCTTTTACAGTAGAACCATCATGACATTTAACACCAAGACGCTTAGATTCACTATCACGGCCGTTATGTGTACTGCCCTGTCCCTTTTTATGAGCGAAGAGCTGTAAATCAAATTTAAACATTGTGTCCACCTCCTGACTTATCTGTTCAGTACGACATACGAATCATATTGCCGTACAATTTGTTCTAATCCTAAAACCAAAGTCTTTAAAATAACTCGTGCCTCGTCAGTAACACAATCCACATGAACGTTCAGAAAGCCATCAGATATCTCATACTCAACTGACTCCTGCTGATATTCCATCAAACCCAGCAGTGCGGTCTGTGTAAGAGCTGATATAGCAGCACACACAATATCACTGCCTGCCTCACTATAGTCAGAATGGCCTGACACAGAAAATCCGTTATTTTCATGCAATTGATCATACTGCAGCGTAATTGAAATCATTATGCTTCAATCTTTTCAATAACAACTTTTGTAAACGGCTGACGATGGCCCTGACGACGACGATAATTAGATTTTGCTCTGTATTTAAATACCAAAATTTTCTTTTCTTTGCCGTGTTCTAAAACTTTAGCCGTTACTTTCGCACCTTGAACAACAGGAGAACCAATCTTTACATCTCCATCGTTAACAACTGCCAATACTTCATCAAATGTAACTTCTGATTCGGCGGGAACAGCCAGCTTTTCGATAAAAATTTTATCGCCTTCAGCAACACGATACTGTTTACCACCAGTTTTAATAATAGCGTACATAGTGACACCTCCTCATCAATATACTCGCTGAATACGGCGCCTTACGGACTTATCAGCCTCTTCATGCGGCTTACCACAGCCACTGTGCTATGCTATGACTTACTTATTCTACCTTAGTAATAAGGAATTGTCAATATAAACCGCATCATTTACCAGAATTTTGAAAATAATCCGACAATCCTTGACATATGCTTTCAGCAAAATTTTGCTGTTGAGCGTCTGTGTTTAATGTTTTTTCTTCACTGGGATTAGAAATAAAGCCCAATTCCACCAATGTCGCCGGCATATTCGTGTGCAACAGCACATAGAAATTGGCAGTTTGTACCCCACGATCCGGAAATGCCGTGGCTTTCATGTTTTCTTTATGAATATATTTTGCCAATCCTAAATCATACGGCGTTTTGTTATTATAATACGCGGTTACACCTCCGACATCGGGAGTGGAATACGAATCGATATGAATACATACAAACACATCGGCACCCGCCGCATTTGCCACATCACAACGAGCCTGCAGTTCTTCTACTGCGCCGTCATTAGGTGCATATACATCGACATCCGTAGTACGTGTCATAATCACCTTTGCCCCGGCTTGTTCCAAAAGTTTTTTTAGACGCATAGAAATTGCCAATGTAATATCTTTTTCTTTTGAAAAAGCGCCTAAAGCTCCGGAATCACTGCCGCCATGTCCGGGATCAATACAAATAATCTTTCCCTTTAAGCCAGAGGTTAAACTGTACGAATTATTCAAATTATATGCAGGAACTGCATATGCCGTGACGTTTTGATCATCAGCCGCACCGCTTCCTTGGTATTGCTGTTTAGATTGCCATTGTCTCCATTGCTTCACTGTGCCAGATTTATCGTTTATATCAATGACAATACGGTTCGGCCGACCATTTTTATAGTCACTGCTTAAAGAAAAAATTTTAATATCGTTTTTGTTTAAAACCTGAGGCACACGAATATTGATATCCGTAGCATACATATGTTGTGCCAACGAAATCTGTGATATAACATTTTTATCCCCCGTATACGTGTGAGCTACTCCATCAGCAATCTGCGTATTAGGCAGCGAAATAGTAATATATTTCCCTGTATTATCCAATACAGCTTTAGGCTTTACTGTATTTGTCACTTCCAGCACTGTTCTGACGAAAGGAACTTCTGCATCATTTCGAGTAACAACCTTGACATTCGTTATTGTACTATTTGCAGCATGTACCGGAAATAACGGGCAAATGCACATAATGGCCAAAATCGGAATTAATAATAGTTTTTTAAACAATGGTATCTTCTCCTTTTTGGGTTTGTTAGCTTTTATATTATACCATGTTTTTCTTCATTAATGAAACATAGAATTCCCTGTTAAGAAACTATTTCGTATTTACACTTGCCTATGTAATAACTCAATTTCTTCCTGCATTTCTTTCTCTGCTTCTTTATTTCTTATAATTTCCAGCGTATATGCCATGCCTTCATCCGCCCCCTGCGGAAGACAGGCTAACGGAATACGTATTTCATGTTCTGCCGCATCATCAACGATAATGTATGCATCCTGTTCCGTAATTCTGTCTATACTGCCAATGAGTTTCATATCAATGTTCCCTTTCCGCACTAAATTTGACACCGTCACTGCATATAGTAATAATGCCGTCCCGATCTATACGAAAAATTTGTACAGATTCTTTTTTTAATATCTGTAATGTTTCTGTGTGGGGAAAATCATAACGATTGCCGGCACCGCAGGAAATAACGGCTATCGTAGGACGAACCGCTTTGATAAAAGCGACAGAAGAGGAACTTTTGCTGCCATGATGACCTACTTTCAGCACATCAGATTTTAAATGACCTCCATAATCAGCAAGCAGACGTTTTTCAGCTTCTTTTTGCGCATCCCCCATAAAAAGCATAGAGAAGTTTTTGTAGGTTAAACGACACACGATGGAATTATCATTCGCAACCCCATTTTTTGTCTCATTTTCTGTATTTTCCGATGAAATAAGCGTATTCCGCGGAGATAGCACTTCAAATTGAACATCATCTCCTAATGCAACCCTATCCCCTTTACGTAAAACACTGCGTGAAATATTATATTCCTTTATATGCTTCAAATAATTACGATACATGGCATTATTCGAACTGACTCCGTTATCATAAATTTGATGAATCTTAAAATTTTTAAACAGCGCGGACATACCACCTAAATGATCACCATGCGGATGTGTAATAATAATAGAATCAATTTCCTTCACATGCCGTTCCTGCAACTGTTTAATCAAAGATGCACGACTGTCGACATCCCCGGTATCAATCACCATATTTTTTCCGCAATATTGTATAAGTGCCGCATCTGCCTGTCCTACATGTAAAACAAAAATACAAACTTTATCACCAGCTGCATCAAACGAAGAATCTCCGAGATGCACCCGGCCGCATCCTGCAATTAATAGAACCGCCAATATAAGACACATTTCTAAGAAAAACATTAGAAACTTCCGGTATGTAGAACTCATTATATAGATTCCATCATCCCAAATAAATTTCTATCTTCTGAAGCCGTATCCCCGGCTATTTCTAATGCTTTTATAACACGTGGTATCGCATCCGCTACTTCGCATGGAGAATATCCATATGGCCCATATTTATTATAACAATAATCGCCGGCAGCACCATGTATAAAAACACCGGAACAAGCCGCTGCACACAAATCCGGCATTCCATCATGTGCCGCAAACGCGGCAATCATACCGGTCAGAACATCGCCCATGCCGCCGGCAGCCATTCCTGCATTCCCTGTCGGATTGACATATACCGTTTGCGCATCAGATGAAACAATAACGGTCGGTGCACCTTTTAACACAAGCGTCACGTTCCATTCGTGTACAAAATGTTTAGCGGCTTCAATAACATCTTTTTTTACCTCTGCAATAGAAACACCGCTTAACCGGCTGAATTCAGCAAGATGAGGCGTCATAATAATACGTTTCCCATATGGTGAAATAAATTCTTTTTCCGAATGAATAAGATTTAACGCATCCGCATCAATAACAATAGGACACATCGTGTTTCTGATAACTTCTTGTATAAATGTCTTCGTTTTCGAGTTTTTCCCCATCCCAGGACCTATAGCGATTACTGTCCATTTTTTAGCTTCTTCTAGAATCTGGAACACATCATTTTCTGAAAATTCGCTGCCACTGCCAATTCCTCTGACCATGATTTCCGGCAATTTTCCGATGCAATAAGATGCTGTTTGTTCAGGTACCCGAAGAAATATTTTTCCTGCACCTGCCCGCATGGCTCCGCGGCAAGTCATTAGAGGAGCTCCTATCATATCCCGGCTTCCACTGACAACAGCAATCGTTCCATGCGTTCCCTTATGACTATCCGGCGCTCGGGGGCAAAGGACACGTTCGATATCAGCTGTTTCCAGAAGATATGCAGTATTCTGTTCTCGATTTCGCAACAAAGAAACAGGCATCCCAATCGGATCCCATACAATAGAACCACAGCATTTTTTCCCGGGATAAAACTGCATGCCTCTCTTTAATGCACCAAAAGTTACCGTCATGTCGGCATATATAGGTTCCCCGGTATGTTCTTCACCATTACCGCTTATTTCTCCCGTGTCAGTATTAACACCCGTGGGAATATCAACAGCAATAACTTTAATTTTCCCATTCTTTGCCGCATCATTAATACAGCGCACAAGAAATGCCGCCGGATTATGCAATTGTCCATGAAATCCCGTTCCCACTATGGCATCGACTATGATATCCGTCTCTTTCAGACGCTGATGCAGCCGTTGGTTATCCTCATTTCCTTCTGCATAATTTTCTATCACACAAGAACCTTCCTCTGCCATGGCATATAACGTCTGCAAATGATAATTTGCTTCCGTGCTATACGACGCGTCCTTACCTAAAACATACACAAAAACGCGCGCTCCTTCAGCTAGTATATGACGGGCAATGACAAATCCATCGCCTCCGTTATTTCCTTTTCCGCAAAAAACAATAACCCTTTTGTTATGCCAGCTGATAATCAGATCTTTCGCTTTTTCCACAACAGCATGTCCGGCGTTTTCCATTAAAACCACTGGTGCAATTTTGTATTTGCCATACATTGCGGTCTGATCCATATGATGCATTTGGTCTGCTGTACATAATTTTTTCATGTCAAAGCCCCCTGTGATTTATTACTCCCACACAACTTGTGCTATCGCATATTCACCATCATGGCTAATAGAAAGTGCCGGCTCATAGTTAGAATGGTCAGCCGCTGCCGCTGCATAATAGCCATATAATTTAAAATAAGGTTTTCCTAAATCTGTATGACATATTTCAACATCCGTCCATTTCCCCTGCCGAAATCCAGTACCTAAGGCTTTAAAAAACGCTTCTTTAGCTGCAAACATAGCTGCCAAAGAAGCATACCGGGATGAACCACGGTTCTGGCAATATGCCAGTTCCTGCTGTGTAAATACTCTTTCCAGCGACGTTCCGCGGCGAGCAGCCAATTGTTCCATCCTGTTTATTTGTATAATATCCACACCTGCATACATATGTTTTCCTCCTGTAAAAAACCGCAATCCCAATACATATTGAGATTGCGGTTTTTGTTTACCATTTTTGCTTTCGGATGCACACAGCAAGTCCTTCTAATATCACTCTAAACGTATTAAAAGATATCGTCAAATCCGGATAAACAGAATTTGCCACTTTATAAGATATCGTAACGCAGCCATTCTGGTAATCATACATCAAACCATGTAAATTGGATTCAAACGTATATTTACTAGGCGGTACATTAAACTGCGGCATCCGTTCTTTACGCAGGCCCCGCAGCATCCTGTCTATAAGCGCAGCTTTTGGTACCTCCTGTTTCAACATCTCTTCGACAAAATTATCTAATACAGACATATGCGCCTCAATGTTCATCAAAGAAGCGTGCATGGATGGCCTTTACAGCTTTTTCTACATTTTCTTCGGAAATTAAACAGGAAATACTGATTTCTGAAGTAGAGATAATTTCAATATTAATATCATTTTCTCCCAATACACCGAACACGCCGGCAGCAATTCCGGGATGTCCAGCCATACCAGCACCTACAATAGATACTTTAGCCATTTTATCATCAATAAGGACATTGTTAGCTCCCAATTCCTTGCAAAGATGATCCAGTACTTCCTTAGCTGCAATCAAGTCCGAACGGGAAATAGTAAAAGTAATATCTGTTTCTCCTTCATTAGCAACCCGGACACTCTGTACAATCATATCCACATCAATATTTTTATCTGCAAGTTCAGAGAATACTTGATATGCATACCCCGGTTTATTGGGAATGCCTAATACTGTAACTTTTGCTACATTTTTATCATCCGCTACGCCGCGAATCATATATTGTTTGATTTCCATGGAATATGCCTCCTGAATCATTGTTCCTTGATGGTCATTAAATGTAGAGCGTACATGAATAGGAACATTAAACCGGCTGCCCATCTCTACTGCCCGTGGCTGCATAACGCCAGCTCCCAATCTCGCCATTTCCAACATTTCACCATATGTAATTTCTTGCATTTTAACAGCAGTAGGTACAACACGCGGATCCGAAGAATACACTCCATCTACATCTGTATATATTTCACATACATCAGCATTCATAGCGCCTGCAATAGCAACTGCCGTCGTATCTGATCCACCGCGGCCCAACGTTGTAATATCGCCTATATCAGTAATTCCTTGGAATCCGGCAACAATAACGATATTGCCGTCGTTCAAAGCATTTAAAATACGGTCTGGCTGTATATCCAGTATACGGCCTTTATTGAATGCGCTGCTTGTAGTAATTCCAGCCTGTGCTCCCGTAAAGGATATCGCCTTATGTCCGGCTTCTTGAAAAGCCATAGCCATCAGCGCAATAGAAATCTGTTCCCCCACAGAAAGAAGCATATCCATTTCTCGTCCTATAGGTTTACTGGTGACCTCATTAGCAAGACTCACTAAATCATCGGTAGTATCCCCCATAGCCGAAACAACGATAACAATCTTATCGCCCGGCTGTTCCCCCTTCAAAACACGGTTAACGATAGCACGCATCTTGTCAGGTGTCGCTACTGAGCTTCCGCCAAATTTTTTCACTATCAATGCCAACTTGAATCCCTCACTTTTACACACACCTTCACGTATGCATAATTGATATTTTAGTGCTTTTACCCACTTATTACGATAATAGCATGGTATGTACTAAATGTAAAGTAAGAAAAGCCTCTCTTTTATTAAGAAAAAACAGGCTTTTTGCTTAAAGTAAAAAGCCTGTATCATTCGCAGATGAGTAATCAGTAAGCCGAGTTTTGTTCTGCTTGCGCAGCAGCAATCATCTGTCTAGGCGTAACATTACTGTTACGCTCAAGCGACACAACCCGGAAGATCAGCGGGCCGCTTCATCCCTTCCCTATTCGGTCTTGCTCCAGATGGGGTTTGCCTAGCCGGCAAGTTACCTTACCGCTGGTACGCTCTTACCGCACCGTTCCACCCTTACCACATACGTGGCGGTACACATTTCTGTGGCACTATCCCTAAAGTTGCCTTCGCCGGACGTTATCCGGCATCCTGCCCTATGGAGCTCGGACTTTCCTCCAATATTCACATACTGGCGATTGCTTTTCATACTCATCCCAATTAGATTATCATAAAATGCCGGTCCGGTCAAACAGATTTTTTACTAATTTCAATCAATTCCCGTAAATGAGTTACCGCCGATTTTATGTCTGGCTGTGAAACAATAGCACTAATCATAGCAAAAAAGCGAAAACCTTGTTGATACAAACTGCCAATGTTTTCTGTTTCTATCCCGCCAATGGCAACAACCGGAATCGAGCATTCATGTAATGCATAAGAAACAGCCTCTGCCGTCACAACCGGATTGGCATCTTTTTTTGACTGTGTAGGAAACATAGGTCCAAAACCCACATAATCCGCACCCTCGAGAACCGCGGTATGAATCTCTTCAACCGTATTAGTAGATACTCCGATTATCATATCCGGCCCTGCCATCTTACGCGCAATGGCAAGCGGCGCATCATCTTGTCCGACATGAATACCATCAGCACCGCAGGCAATTGCCAGATCAACAGAATCATTCATAATAAACGTCACCCCGTGTTGGCGGCACATTTTCGCAATAGCGGTTCCTTCTGCATACTTTTGACGCCATGTCTTATTCTTCTCACGATATTGAATAGTTTTCACGCCTGCATTTATAACGGCTTCTGCCGTTTCAAGATTATTCCGGCCCAATGACAGGGACTCTCCTAAAATGGCATACAACGGTTCATTTTTCAGTTGTTCCCTCTGCTTTGTTCTGCTCATGATACTCTTCCTTTCTCTCTGCAAAAACAATCGTCCTTAGTGTATCAGCAATGCTTAAAAATATCGCAGCTGGTACTATCTTCCTTCCAGACAACCTCCCAATTTCGTTCTATAGAAGCAGCCTGTAATCTTTGCAGTAAAACAACCATAGACGGCCTTTCTGTGCCAAAATGACCGCCATCAGCAATAACCATGCCTAATTTTACCGCTTCCTGTGCTTCATGATACTTCACGTCGCCTGTAAGATACAAATCCGCACCGGCTTGTTTGGCCTGTTTAAGGAAAGAGGCTCCAGCTCCACCGCAAAGAGCTATTTTTTTAATCGGCAAGCTTTCATTCCCGGCATAAGACAATATTTGGATATGAAGAATACGCTTTATTTTTCGCAATACGATACGGATTTCTTCCGGTTCGTTCAGACTGCCAATACGGCCCAATGCATACGTTTTTCCTTTATTGACCATAGGATATATGTCAAAAGCGGGCTCTTCATAGGGATGAACCATTTTTACAGCGGATACTACAAGACTGAGTCTCGATTCGGGAATAATGGTTTCCACACGGATTTCTGCTGTTTTCTCCAATCTGTTGATTGCTCCAATAAAAGGATGTGTCCCTGCCAAGGGTTTAAACTGTCCTTCACCTGCAACAGAAAACATGCAGTGACTGTATTTTCCTATAAATCCTGCACCGGCTTCTCCCAAAGCCTGCCGTACAATATCTTCATAGCTGCTGGGAACATATACAACAAACTTATATAACGCTTCTTGCTTTACCGGAATAAGGCCTTCCACATCCTTCAATCCAATTTGCTCCGCCAGTATATCATTAACACCGCCCTCGGCACTATCCCAATTTGTATGTGCACTATACACCGCAATATGATGAACCAGGAGTTTTTGCAATAACCGTCCATCATATGTATCCGTGCGGATAGCTGCAAGTTTGTTAAAAATTACCGGATGATGACTAATAATAAGATCTATATTGTGATGAGCTGCATAATCTACATTTTCCATCGTTACATCAAGCGTTACCATCGCGGACTGAATCTCATCATCAGGATTTCCCAGCAGCAATCCTGAATTATCCCAAGATTCTGCAAGTTCCGGCGGGGCAAAGGATTCCATAAGGCGAATTATTTTTCGCAATTGTACAGCCATTTTATTCCCTCCAATACAGCAATATGTGCTTGAACTTCTTTGATTGGTTCCGTTGCATCAAATTTACGTTTCTGAAGACCTGCACGTATCACCTCATATTTTTCAATCAACTGACAAATCAACGCCGGCAATAACGGATCTTTTTTTTCCCAATTCACCGGGCCGATTTCATATTGCCATTCCTCCAAAGGTGCTCGATGTCCCGGGACCGCATATATGACTTCGTATAAATGCTTATCCTCAAAAACAAGCCGTTCTTCCTCAATATGCCAATCCATTTCATATATATAACGCCGTACGTGAGAAATATCCCGCATCGGCTGAATAATTAAGTAAGACAATGTGCTGCATACCGCGGGTGCTTCCGACAGCAATTGGCAAATCAACAACCCTCCCATGCCGCAGAAAACAATGCCGTCTACTTCACCCGGCTGGATACACTGCAATCCATTCCCCAACCGACAAGAAACACGGTCGAGCAACCCTAATTGGGCAATATGTTCTTTAGCCGCCGCCAGCGGTCCCGGAGCTATATCTACCGCTATAGCCTTCGGAGAAATTCCATTGGCACAGGCAATGGCCGGAATATATCCATGATCTGTCCCTATATCGGCAATACGGGTGTTTGGTACCACTAAAGATAATGCTGATGCTAAACGCTTAGATAACCTCATAGAACTCATCCTGTCTAAAAGTTGGTATCAAAAAAGCTATTTCCAGAGGAAATAGCTTCTTTTATTCATGGTGGGCCCACCTGGGATCGAACCAGGGACCAACCGGTTATGAGCCGGTGGCTCTACCGCTGAGCTATAGGCCCGGGCCGTAAGGCCATCAAACCTTACTCGAATAGTATACGCTAATAACACCGGGCCGTCAAGACTTTAATTTATTATAAAAAATCTTTAATCTTTTCGCGCTTGCCCCAATTACGTAGTTTACTAAGAGCTTTTCCTTCAATTTGACGAATACGTTCCCGCGTAACATTGAAATGCTGTCCGACTTCTTCTAAGGTACGCGGCCTGCCGTCCTTTAACCCAAAACGAAGATATAGCACTTTACGTTCACGTTCCGTAAGACACGAAAATACATCTTCGATTTGTTCTTTCAATAAAATAAAGGAAGCTGCATCATCAGGAGCAACCGCCTCCTGATCTTCAATAAAATCACCCAAATGAGAATCTTCTTCCTCCCCGATAGGCGTTTCCAATGAAACCGGCTCCTGTGCAATTTTCATGATTTCCCGCACACGTTCTACAGAAATCCCCATTTTATCGGCAATTTCTTCTGGCAACGGTTCCCGGCCTTTATCCTGCAGCAATTGACGGGAAATTCGGATAAGTTTGTTGATTGTTTCAACCATATGTACCGGAATCCGAATGGTTCGTGCTTGATCGGCTATCGCCCGAGTAATTGCCTGTCTGATCCACCATGTAGCATAGGTACTGAACTTATACCCTTTACTATAATCAAATTTATCTACAGCTTTTAATAATCCCAGATTCCCTTCCTGAATCAAATCCAGAAACAACATTCCTCGTCCTACATATCGTTTTGCAATACTGACAACAAGCCGCAGGTTAGCATCTGTCAGTTTCTTTTTAGCAATAACACCGGCATGAATATCCTCTTGTTCCGCTTCCGGCGCATTTCCTTTTTCAATTGCTTTTGCCAGAGAGATTTCTTCATCCGCCGACAACAGTGGTACTCTGCCGATTTCTTTTAAATACATGCGAACCGGATCATCTATATTGACACCTTCAGGAACTGACAAGTCAACTGTTGACAAATCCGTATCCGATAACTTTTCATTATCTTCTTCATCCAAATCCTCGTTTGGGTTAACCTGATCGACTTCCCCCAGTATATCAATACCCTTTTCTGCAAATGTTTCATACATTTTATCGATCTGGTCCGGCGTCAACTCATCTTCTTCCATAACATTCATGATTTCAGTATATGTCAGATTCCCTTTTTTCAGGCCTTCGGTTATTAATTGCTGTATATGAGACACCGCTAATAACTTACGTTCTTCTTCTGTTAATTGTGAGATATCTACTTTATTTTTTTTTGATGATTTTTTTTTCGTTGATTTTTTCATAGATTTTGTATTCTTTTTCCCTATAATAGTCTCTGCTTGATCAGCAATATTTATATTTCCGTCTTTCAATTCCGCTGTTTTCTTCATTTTCACCATGATGTACAGCTCCTTCCTCCCTTTCATGACCACTTCTTCATTTCTTCTTTTATTCGCTTGCATTCAGTCAATTCTTCAACAAACCGCGTATCACCACTATGGCTGAACGCAGCCGCTTTTTTACTGTGGACTTCATACCGCTTCTGCAATTCTGCTAAGCGGAACCGTTTAACATAGTCCATTAATACGGCTTCATCCATAGGAATATCCTGCAGAACCATAATACGAGCCAATTCCTCGGACTCCTCAGGGGTCAATTTCTCTTGGATGTCCGATTTTGTGTACATCCCTTGGTGTCCATAAACATTCAATAGTATGCGATAAATATTACGGCGTCTTTCATTCATAAAAAATTCTACGTCAACTTTAGTTTGAATGCGTTCGCAGGCGTTAGGCTGCTCCATCAAAAAACGAAGTATATTTTCTTCAGCTACAGCCATTGTCCCTTTTCCCCTGGCTGCCATATTTTTATCTAAAATGTCCGTAGATACATGGACCTGCAATTGGCCTGCTTCAGGGTGCTGTGCAATATACTTATTGAATTCACTGCGAACAGCGCTTTCATCAATTTGAAGTTGTCTTGCTGTTTTCGTTAAAAAGGCTTCCAATATAATGCGATTATCTACAGCTGCCAAAGCCGGTATAATCATTGCCGTTACCGCTGCTTTTCCTTCCAGCGTGCTGCTGTCATGCTGCTGCATTGCCGTCTGAAGCATGTAATCGAGTACATTCGGAGCCTCGTCAACCGCAGTCCGAAATGCCTCGGGTCCTGCACTGTTAATGTACTCATCAGGGTCTTTCCCCTGCGGCAGTGAAACAACGCGGATACGCATCCCCATACCGCGGACGATTTCCATCGCACGCAGTGTTGCCTTGCGACCGGCACTATCCATATCATAGGATAAAGTAAGCTCTTTTGCCTGTCGCTGCAGGATACGGGCCTGCTCAATGGTAAAAGAAGTACCTAAAGAAGCTACGACATTAGAAATTCCTCGGTTATGGGCTGCAATAACATCCATATACCCTTCCACCAGAATAACATTTTGCTGTTCATAAATAGATTTATGAGCAACATCCATGGCAAATAAAAGACGGCGCTTATTAAATATAGGCGTTTCCGGAGAATTCAAATACTTTGGCTTGCTCTCATCAAGAACCCGGCCGCCAAAACCGACGATTCTGCCCCGGCCATCCTTAATGGGGAAAATAACACGATTGCGGAACGCATCATAAAAGCGGCCATTTTTTTCCTTAGCTAAACCCAACGTTACCAGCAAAGTACCTGAAATTCCCTTTTTCATAAATGCTTCAGTCAATTTATTCCAGCTATCCGGTGCATACCCCAGCTTAAAATTAAGGATAGTTGCATCGCTTAAATGCCGTTTATGAAAATAATCCAACCCTGCCTTGCCATAATGTGTCTTTAGCAAACAATTATGATAAAAATTTCCAGCCATTTCGTTCACTTCATATAATTGCGCTATTTGCCTGTCTCGTTCAATTTCTTGCGCTGACTTTTCCATGACCGGAAGCGGAATATGCGCTCTTTCCGCTAATCGGGTCACTGCTTCACCAAAAGTCAAATTCTCTTTCATCATTATAAATTTAAATACGTCTCCAGAAGCATGGCAACCAAAACAATAAAAAAATCCCTTATCGGAGGCTACACTGAAAGAAGCTGTTTTTTCGTTATGGAAAGGACAGCAGGCCCAAAAGTTACGCCCTTGTCGTTTCAGCGAAACATAATCAGATATAACGCTGACAATATCATTAGCCTGCCGAACCTGTTCAATAAATTCATTGGAAAACTTCACATCTATCACCTGATAAAGAAATATATTTACTGCCGAATATATATTATTCTTTATAACATATAAAATTCCTGCTTTCTAATTGTATTTAAATAGCAATCGAAATATTACATTTTATAATATTTCAACGAGGATATTTCCATCATATATACTTATTCCATAAATGTTTCTAATATCCTTTTTTTATAACAATCTTTTTCTAATGACGAATCGCGGTAAAATAAAAATAATAAATCCCCTTATTATCATATCGGGACATTTATTAGCCATGAAATTATCATTCCGCATATAGATTTATTGCAAAGCATTTTGTATAATAGATACGTATAAAAGTATTGGAAAAAGTATGGGAAAGAGATGCACATCTATGATTGAATTTACAGTCGGATCACTTACAAAACGCACTTCCTTATTAGGCGCCTTGCGTCATAACGGCATATCGGCAACAATGCGCAGAAAAATAAAGCATAACGGAATCTGTAAAATTAACGATATCCCCGCTACCTGGCGTGATTTTGTCGTAAAAGGTGATAAGGTAACTGTAGATTTACCGATTAAACAGTTTTTTGATCCGGAACCAATGGATCTTGATATTGTGTATGAAGATGACTATTTATTATTAATCAATAAACCACATGGTCTTCTCATGCATCCTACCTCAGGCCATGCAGAAGGAACCTTAGCCAACGGTGTTCTCTATTATTATCAGCAAACAAAGCAGCGTTGCGCATTTCATCCGATGCATCGTCTGGATAGAAATACTTCGGGGATCGTTATGCTGGCAAAACAACCGCAGATACAATATGCATTCTCCCGAAAACATCTATTCTATAATCGATTTTACTTAGCTATTACAAGCGGCTATTTTCCTTCTTCGCAGGCAACCGTTCATTTTCCTATCAGCAGAAGTCCGGAAAGCATTGTAAAACGAATTATTTCCAAAGACGGAAAACCTGCTTGGTCTGATTTTAAACGCATTGCCGCCAATACAGAATACAGTTTGATATTAGTTACCCTGCACACGGGCCGAACACATCAAATTCGTGTGCACTGCAGCAATTTAGGATATCCGTTGCTTGGTGATGATTTATACGGCGGTTCCAAAGAACGAATCAGCCGTCAGGCACTGCATGCATATTGCGTGCAGTTTACTCATCCTGTAACTGGTAAAATAATTAATATTATGTCTCCTGTCCCGGCAGATATGCAGAAATTAATACAGGAAGCCGGATGGGATGATATGGTAAAAACTACGCTGGGAGGAATTAAAAATGCCATTAGTAACAACTAAAGAAATGTTCAAAAAAGCGTACGAAGGTAAATACGCCATTGGGGCTTTTAATGTAAATAACATGGAAATCATTCAGGGCATTACAGATGCTGCAAAAGAAGAACAGTCCCCTGTAATTTTACAAGTTTCTGCAGGTGCAAGAAAGTATGCCAAGCATATTTATTTAATAAAATTAGTAGAAGCCGCCCTTGCTGATTCTGATGATTTGCCGATTTGCCTGCATTTGGATCACGGTGACAGTTATGAACTTTGCAAAGACTGCATTGATGGCGGATTTACGTCTGTAATGATTGATGGTTCCAAATATCCTTTTGAAGAAAACATTGCATTGACTAAAAAAGTGGTAGACTATGCACATGACAGGGGCGTCGTAGTAGAAGCAGAATTAGGAAAATTAGCCGGCATCGAAGATGCTGTAAATGTAGATGTCCGTGATGCGACCTTTACCGACCCCGATCAGGCTGTAGAATTTGTAGAACGGACCGGAGTGGATTCTTTGGCCGTTGCTATAGGCACGAGCCACGGCGCCTACAAATTTAAAGGTACTCCGTATCTCGACTTTGAACGACTTGAAAAAATTTCAAATATGCTGCCGGACTATCCGCTTGTATTACATGGAGCTTCTACTGTCATGCCTGAATTTGTAAAAAAATGCAATGAATTCGGCGGACAAATCCCCGGTGCTCAAGGTGTCCCTGAAGATATGCTGTTCAGAGCGGGAAAAATGGGCGTCTGCAAAATAAATATAGATACAGATCTCCGTCTTGCTATGACGGCTTCTATCCGCGAACAACTCATCAACGATCCCTCCAACTTTGATCCGCGAAAATATTTAGGTCCAGCGCGTACAGCTATAAAAGGCATGGTTCAGCATAAAATGCGGGATGTATTGAATTGTTCTCATAAAATTTAAAAAGCATTTGAATGACATTGATTTTTCTAATTATTTATGTTAAAATATTTTAGTGTGTTGTAGATTGAGGAGGTGAATCAATTGCCGCAAATTAAGTCCAATATTAAAACTATGGAAAAAGACGCAGTTCGTCATGCAAAAAATTCTCAGGTTAAATCTTCTGTTAAAACTGCTATTCGCCGTACTGTAGAAGCTATCTCTGCAGGTGACGCTGATAACGTTAAAACAGCATTTGACAAGGCCAGCAGCGTTATCGACAGCGCTGCATCCAAGGGCGTTCTCCATAAAAACAGTGCAGCTCGTAAAAAATCCCGCCTAGCATCTAAAGTAAATGCTATGGGAAAATAATTTGAATGCCGACACAGCCCCGTATTCTACGGGGCTTGTTTTATATCTATTATCCGGAGGTCATATGCTATTCCCGCAGCCTGAACAATGCAAACATTTTATGAAATTATTTCCCCCGATTTTTTTAACACAGATAGCCCAAGTTGGTACTGCTGTTTTCAGTAGTATTTTCAGTGGTCAGGCTGGTACTATAGATTTAGCAGGTGTCGCAGTTGGTGTAAATATATGGTATCCTATTTTCGCAGGTATTTCCGGCATATTTTTTGGTATAACCCCTATCCTTGCGCAATTAAGAGGCGCTCGAAAATTGGAACGTATCCCTTTTTATATTATGCAAAGCATTTATATTGCCGCCTTTTTCTCTTTATTTATACTCGCCGCAGGATATCTCGTAATTGATCCTTTTCTATCCTGGCTGACGCTGGAACCATCTGTACGAGAAATTGCCAGTGGATATATGCATGCGCTTGGTATTGGCGTATTTCCTTTATTTATGATAGCGACGCTGCGAAATATAGTCGATGCTCACGGTAAAACCCATATATCTATGACCATTCTCTTACTAAACATGGCTACTACTATCGTGCTATTCCGTTTCTTGATTTTTGGCGGCATGGGCATTCCTCCCATGGGAGGAATTGGCGCAGGGTATGCCATTTCAATAGCAGCTTGGATTTCATTGTTTGTTTTTATTATTTTATTTCAAAAAATATCTCCCTTTAACTCCTATCATATTTGGACACGCCTAAGACCGGTGATGTTTATTTTATGGATACAGCAATTACGTTTAGGATTACCTATTTGCATTGCCATATTTTGTGAAACAAGCCTTTTCAGTATCGTAGGCCTGCTGATGAGTGAATATGGTACTGTATTTCTCGCTGCCAATCAAGCAGCTATAAGCTACTCTACCCTTACATATACTGTACCTTGGAGCCTCAGTCTTGCTGCTACAATTGTTGTTGGTTATGAAATCGGCGCTAAACACTATCAAGCAGCTCGGCAATATGCAGTACTTTGTCAAATTACTGCTTTAATTATTGCCTGTTTTACATCTGCGGCAACCTTTATTTTTATAAACCCTATTGCCTCGCTGTTCACCTCGGATACAACTACGTTTATACATATTAAAGCCTTTATAACGTTCGCAGTTATTTTTGCCTTTTGCGACGCTATGGGTACTCCGGTGCAGGGAATACTGCGAGGATACAAAGATGTAAAAAGTATCACGTGGATTGCTTTTATTACCTATTGGATCATCAGCCTTCCTTTGGGTCTAGGATTATCCCATTGGACGACCCTTGGTGCATATGGCTACTGGGTAGGTTTTATTATCAGCTTGGGAATAGCCGCAATTGCTTACAATACACGGTTATGGTGCCATACAGCACATATATATCAAGAAAAAGGAGATCAGCCTAATGATTGAAAAGAATAAGCTTCACTCGTATGCGCTTGTACTATTAAAAAAGGGAGTTAATTTGCAAAAAAAACAAATACTGGTTGTCAGTGCTCCCGTAGAGTCCAGTCAATTTGTTGCCATATTAACAGAAACAGCTTACCACTGCGGTGCTTCACAAGTAATAATAAATTGGCACTGTGATGATACAACACGGCTGCGGTATGAATGTGAAGCACTGGAAGAATTTGATCACGTTCCCGATTGGCGCCGCGAATTCAGCCTGCATTACTACCACAAAGGAGCTGCCTTTATCAGTTTGATTTCAGCAAATCCATATTTAATGAGCCATGTAGATCAGAAAAAAATTTTTTCTTGGCAAAAAGCACAACATACAGCTTTAAAAGAATATATAGACGGAATGATGGCATCTAAAGTATCGTGGCTCGTTGCTTCTGTCCCCAGTACCACATGGGCAAAAATTTTATATCCTGAAATGGATGAAAATAGCGCTTATGAAATGTTGTGGAAACAAATTTTATCTTCCTCTCGTGCTGATGGAATAGATCCGCTGCATGACTGGGATAACCATCTGGCTTCTTTGGAAAAACGCCGTAATTGGCTTTCTGACATGCATTTTAACAGTTTGCATTATACCAACAGCCGGGGAACTGATTTAACTGTCGTGCTGCCCAAAAAACATATCTGGCAAGGGGGTACGGAAGAAACAACTTCACATATTCCCTTCAATGCAAACATTCCTACTGAGGAAGTATATACGGCTCCCTTATCCATAGGAACCAGCGGTGTCGTCTATAATACAAAGCCGCTGGTCTATAATGGCAATATCATAGATAATTTCAGCCTCACTTTTTGCGATGGACGTATTACCCACATGCAGGCAGAAAAAGGCGAATCTATACTGAAACAATTAATAGAAGTAGATGACGGTGCTTCTCGTTTGGGTGAAGCGGCACTGATTCCTTACCACTCCCCTATTTCACTTTCAAATGTACTTTTCTACGAAACTTTATTCGACGAAAATGCCTCTTGCCATTTAGCTTTGGGAAAAGCATATCCTACATGCCTGGTAAACGGTTCCGAATTAAACGAAAATGAACTGAAATCTGCAGGTATAAACGACTCTATGATTCACATAGATTTTATGATTGGTTCCGAGGATTTGACAATTATCGGAAAAAAAGAAGACGGAACGGAAATCCCCGTTTTCATAAATGGAGATTTTGCAATTTGACACGCTGTATATAAAACACGTATTAGAAATAACAAACTATTTCTAATACGTGTTTTTATATACAGGAGAAAATATTATAAAATAGGACCTAAAAACTTTTCCATTTCTCTTTCACTCATACCACCCGCATGTTGTGATATTATTTTGCCTCGGCTATCAATAATAAAAGATACAGGAATCGCATTTACATGATAGGCTTCCGATATACTATTCAAATCTCCTCTGTAAATAGGCATTTCAAATGAATTTTTCTGCAGGAATGCCTTTACATCTCCTTCATTTGAATCCACATTAATTACCACAAAGTTTATTTTATCCCCATATTTTTTGTAAAGTGCATCTATATGAGGCATTTCTTTTACACAAGGTGGACACCATGATGCCCAAAAATTAAGAAATACAGGTTTATCTATATATATGTCCCGTAAGCGCAGCTGTTGGCCATTGCCTCCCACTATTTTCACTGGAATATCCGGTGCTGTAGTTTCTTGCTCCACTTGTGAAATCTGCTTAGCTTGCTCCCTTTTTTCTGTATCCGTGGAACAGCCGGTCATTATAATCAAGATGGCAATAAAGATTCCTAACAGTATTCCCCTTTTCATCATCTGCTTCCCTCATTTACAAAATTTTAATATAATGCCTTAATTATATCATGAAAAATTTAAATCTTCCATATGAGATCTATCCTATTTTGTTCATATACCCTTAGACATGTAAAAACAAAGTATCATACTTACTTAACATAAAAAGCTGACCCCCATAAGCTAGATTTCTAGGTCTAACTTACGGGGGTCAATACACAGAGCAGGTTTTTCTTTTTACACCTTAAAATGCATTATGAGAATATTCATAATACAACGCTTCTAATTCATCCATCTTTGCATTCATAGCAATCATCAAATCGGAAGCTTCATCATAATTCTTTTCGCCTAATGCCTTCTTTATTTTTGAGAAAATAGATAATCCTTTTTCTGTATCACGGCCTAATTCAGTACGCAAGTTATTGATTTTTGTCCAGCGTTCTACTTCAAGCGGATTTGTATCAGCATCTGTATGGAGAGCTTTTGCAGCAATAACTTTTTCTAAATTATCAGGAATAATACGATATTGGAGTTCCAATGCCCACCGTGTCAAGGCCCCAATTTTAAAGGAATCCATCAATCTGGCAGGGAACGCTTCGCAAGCAAGTTCCGCTTTCTTTTCTGGATATTCGGACAATGCTTTAAGATTTTCCCAAACAGTAGCGGGAGCTTTGCCAAACTTAGAAACCAATTCTTCTTCATCAAAGTTTTCAAATACATCAACTTCAGAGCGATATTCGCGATCTTTTTCAAGATATCCGGCTTCTTCACCCTGTTTTTTCGAAATTTCAGCTAATAATTCCGTTGTATCTTTTTCTTCCCCGAGAGCATATTTAATACCATCCAACGCTGCCAAATAAAATAAAGCAAGAATCAAATAGGTATTGGAGAACGGATTCGGAGCACGTACTTCGAATCGAGTAGCTTTTGGATTATCCATATCGCGGATTAATCCGGCAAGAACTGTACGATTACGTGTCGGAACATCCGGTGTTTCGCCGCCTAACGCGGTTACGATACAAATAGGAGCTTCAAAACCCGGCTTTAATCGATTCAAGGAATCGGTCGTAGCAGAAACAAACGGATTGATTACTTCATAATGTTTCAAAATCCCCATAATTGCGCCATAACCAACAGAACTTAAGAAATCTTCGTTCATATTATCAGGGCTGAACAAATTAACAAATTTTCCGTTCTTTAAAATGGCTCCCATACCAACATGCGTGTGTTCACCACTGCCGGCAACTCCAGTAATCGGTTTAGCCTGGAATGTAACTTCAAGACCATTTTCACGGAATACTTCACGGATAATAATACGGGCTTGAATTTCATTATCGGCAGCCTGTACCGGATCATTTGCATATTTCCAGTCTACTTCCAACTGTTCCAAAACAAAAATCAATTTACCGGAATCGTCAATTTGAGCCTTTATGCCGCCAACTTCTTTATGACCCATTTCTGGTTCCAGTCCATACTGTTCCAAACGTTCCACAGTCTGTTCCAATGCCGTCCGAACCAAACCATGTGTACGCTGCCAGTATTGTTCCTGCATTTTCTGAGAAACAGACAAAAGCCGGGTTGCTACGTCCTGACTAGGTGTTTTTACCCAGAATTCCAATTCTGTAGCAGACGTGAAGACGATTTTTGCAATATCATCCGGATTGATATCAATTCCTTTAATGCCATGTTTCTTTATCAAAGACAATACTTCTTCGCCTACATAATCTACGGTATTACGTAAAATCGAACGAGAATCTATATATCCAGTCGCGTGTTTTAAATAGCAAGGAATACGAAGAGTCCCAACCGGCTTGCCTGTAACACAATCGATATTTCCGTCATTATAATCTACAAACCAGTTAACTCCCGGATCAGCCTTCATATCCACACGGGCTTGGTCCAGTGTAGCGATACCTGGTAATACGACAGATGAACCATCCGTCTGAATAGCTGTAGCATTAAAGAATTTTTCATATTCATCAAAGAATGTGGAAATAGGGATTTTTTCATCCGTATCGTTTCCGGCCAAATCAATTCCCACCAGAGATACAAACTTGATTTCAGGGTGTTGTTCTAAAAGGGCAAGAACACCTTCCTTACCATATTGACCAGCAGGAATAACATAAACTAAACCTTCCTTTGACATACAATCTCCTCCTTTTAATAGCTAAAGCTTGCCTTTAGCTTTCTTTTTCCAATACACACAAGGGGTATTGAAAAAAAGAAAAAGACTCCCCCCCCTTTGCAGGGTTGAAGTCTTCTTTGACTTAGTGACATGACTTATTCTATTTACAAATCATGCTTAGATATTACAATCAATTAGTAAATTTGTCAATACATACTCTTGATAAATTTAACTATTTTTTTGTAAAACATCTTTAACTGCTTGTGAAACCATACGCCCATCCGCTTTCCCCTTCACCAGGGGCATAACGATTTTCATGACATCTCCCATCTTCAATGAAATCATGTCTTTTCCAGCTAAGGCATCCATAACAATCTGGTGTAATTCATCAGACGTCAGCTGTCTCGGCATATATTTTTTCAATATATCCATTTCGGCTGCTGTCTGTTCGACCAAATCATCCCGACCGGCCTTTTTAAACTCTTCCAATGATTCTTGTCTTTGTTTCATTTCTTTGGCAATGATTACACCTACACCCGCATCATCTAACTCGATTTTATTATCAATTTCTGTATTACGGATTGCAGAACGAATCATTCGAATAACAGACAGTGCTGTTTTTCCGGATTCTTTGGCTTTCATTGCTTCTTTCATGTCCTGTAGCAGAATTTCTTTAAGAGACATTCTATCACCCTTCTGTCTTTACCAAAAGATTATGCTCTAAACTTCCGTTTCCGTGCTGCTTCGGACTTCTTTTTTCTCTTTACGCTTGGTTTTTCATAATGTTCCCGTTTCCGTACTTCGGAAAGAACACCTGCCTTTTGGCAAGAACGTTTGAAGCGGCGGAGCGCGCTATCTAACGTTTCATTTTTACCAACTTTGATTTCTGCCATCTGATCTCCCTCCCTCCAAAATTTTGTTAGGGAGTGCTTTTATATTGCACACATTAAAATTATACTCAAAAAGAGCTATTTTGTCAATCCTGCCGGTATGTACCGTAAACAAACAGGCTCCCTTCAATCTCGTATAAATTGCTCAAAAACATAGTTTCCATATGAAAATCCTAATTTGCTGAGACGACATCCGGAAGGTGTTGGAACCAACAGCTGCTGCGCAAATAATCGTTCTATGATATCTCCAAATTCAGTTTCTACGGTTGTCGAAAAAAGAATATGAAATTTTTCATAATCTATGCCGTCACACATACGCAAGGCTAAAATACAATAATCTTCAGCAGCCCGTCTGGATTCAATGGAAACGCTTGTCTCAACAACACTGCTTACACCCGCTTTATGTATATATTCAGGAATATTGGCAATATTGGCAAATCGCTTATTCTGATAAAAAGAATGCGCAGATACCCCAAAACCAAGATATGGCGAATATTGCCAGTATTTGCTGTTATGACGTGATCTAAATCCGGGCAGGCAATAACTGGATATCTCATAATGTTCAAAGCCTTCTGCCGCCATATTTTCATGTACAAGCGCAGCCATAGCCTCTTCCTCTCTCTCATCTGGCAGAAACACCCGCTGGTGGCGTATATCGTCCCAAAGAAGCGTATGATCTTCCACTATAAGGCTATAAATCGATGCATGCGTAATCGGCAGCTGTGTCAGTATCCTTAAATCCGTATATACATCTGCCACAGACTGTCCGGGAAGTCCAAACATCAAATCGGCGGAAATATTGGATATACCGCCTTCCCAAATAGTCATCACAGCATGTTTTCCTTCTTCTGCCGTATGCATACGGCCCAATCGCTGCAGCTGCTCATCTGAAAATGACTGCACTCCCAAACTGAAGCGATTGACCCCAATAGAACGCAAATCTTGTATATATGTGTCAGTTATATTATTGGGATTTGCTTCTATGGTAATCTCAGCAGAAGAATTCACTGAAAAATGATTTCTTACAGCACATAAAATAGACTCTACTTGCCGTGCTGTCAGTAAAGACGGAGTACCTCCCCCTAAATAGATCGTATCAACCGTTTCGCCAGCACCGGCTGCATAAACAATTTCCCGGCACAATGCTTTTACGTAATTCGAGAGGAAGTATGACACCCCGCCATAAGAAGGAAAATCACAATACCGGCATTTTTTTTGACAAAAAGGAATATGAATGTAAACACCAAGCATTATTTATCTACCTGCAGCACAGCCATAAATGCTTCTTGTGGAATTTCAACGTTCCCCACTTGCTTCATTCGTTTTTTCCCTTCTTTTTGCTTTTCCAATAGTTTTCTCTTACGCGAAATATCTCCGCCATAACATTTGGCTAATACGTCTTTACGCATAGCGCGAACATTTTCGCGGGCAATAATTTTATTTCCTATAGCTGCTTGGATAGGTATTTCAAAAAGCTGACGCGGAATAATGCTGCGCAGTTTTTCAACCAATGCCCGTCCACGTCGTTTAGCTGAGTCTTGATGAACAATCGTACTTAATGCATCAACGTTTTCCCCATTAATCAAAATATCCAATTTTACCATCGGCGACTGTTGATACCCATGTAATTCATAATCTAATGAAGCATATCCCCGAGTAGATGATTTTAATGTATCAAAATAATCATAAATAATTTCACACAAAGGCAGATCGTAGACTAATGATACCCGTGTTTCATCAAGATAATCCATGCCTATATACTGTCCGCGGCGATTCTGGGATAACTCCATGACCGTGCCAACCATGTCTTTTGGGATAATAATCGTAGTTTTTACGAAAGGTTCCTCAATATGGTCCACTTTAGTCATGTCCGGCAGCAGCGAAGGATTATCCACCTCCTGCATAGACCCATCTGTCAAGTACACATGATAAATTACAGAAGGTGCCGTAGTAATAAGTTGTAAATTATACTCCCGCTCCAATCGCTCTTTTACGACATCCATATGTAATAAGCCAAGGAATCCGCAGCGGAATCCAAAACCTAAGGCAGTGGATGTTTCCGGTTCAAATAATAATGCGGCATCATTTAGATGCAGCTTTTCCAAAGCATCCCGAAGGTTGTCATATTCATTCGTTTCTATCGGATACAATCCGCAATACACCATTGGTGTTGCCCGACGATACCCAGGCAAAGGTTCCGCCGCTGGTTTTTCTACTTTTGTCACGGTATCTCCCACACGGCAATCCCGAACATTTTTCATACTGGCAGCCAAATAGCCGACACTTCCGCATTCCAATGAGTCAACCGGACGCATTTGCGGTGCAAATATACCGAGCTCCGTAATCTCAAAGACTTTTTTGGACGCCATCATTTTAATTCGTTCTCCCGTTTTTAAACATCCTTCTACAATACGGATATTAGCAATAGCACCTTTGTATGAATCAAAGTGAGAATCGAAAATCAGTGCCCGCAGCGGTGCATCAGCAGCATCCTCCGGTTCTGGGACGCGCTGCACGATAGCTTCCAGAACATCCTCGATGCCAACTCCCGTTTTAGCACTGACAAGAATCGCTTCTGAGGCATCAATCCCTATAATATCTTCGATTTCTTTGGCCACTCGTTCGGGGTCTGCACTGGGTAAATCAATTTTATTGATAATCGGTACGATTTCTAAATCGTGTTCCATTGCCAAATAAACATTTGCTAACGTCTGCGCCTCAACTCCTTGAGTAGCATCGACAACAAGAAGAGCTCCTTCACAAGCGGCAAGACTTCGTGATACTTCATAATTAAAATCGACATGCCCTGGCGTATCAATCAGATTAAGTGTATATGTATTTCCATCCTTGGCAGCATAAGATAAGCGAACAGATTGGGCCTTTATCGTAATCCCACGTTCGCGTTCCAAATCCATCGTATCTAAAAGTTGATCTTCCATTTCCCGTTTTTGAACAGCCCCTGTTTTTTCAATCAAGCGGTCTGCCAGCGTAGATTTGCCATGATCAATATGCGCGATAATTGAAAAATTGCGTATATATTTTGTTGCCATTATTCTTTCTCCTCTATTTATATAATAACACCGCCGCCAAGAACACGCTCGCCATCATATAAAACAAGCGCTTGTCCTGCTGTCACGGCACGTTGTGGAATATCAAAGTCAACTTGTATCCGTTCTTCATTTACATGAACCATACATGCTGCTTCCTTAGCAGCATAGCGGATTTTCCCCTGCGCTCTGAATGAAGATGCTGCCGGTTTCCCTTCGACCCAAGATACCTGATTCGCAAAAACCGTATGGGAAAACAAAGATTCCTGATTTCCCACAATAACACGATTATGAAGTACATCAAGAGCGGTAACATAATACGGGCCGCCAGGCCCGCCTAAATCAAGACCGCGTCGTTGCCCGATAGTATAACAGGGGATACCTTGGTGACGTCCCAGACAGTTACCCTGAGCGTCCACAAAATCGCCCGTGCAAAAAGCAGCGGGAATGCGGCTGCGCAGAAAACGTTTATAATCATTATCAGGAATAAAACAAATATCTTGACTTTCCGGTTTGTCAAATACTGGCAATCCAAAGGTTTTAGCCAATTCTCGTGTATGCGTTTTTTCAAGATCAGCCATAGGAAACAAAATGTGGGGCAATATATCCTGAGTTAATTGATACAATACATATGACTGATCTTTGTGCCTGTCAGTACCCCGCAAAAGTTCATATATGTTTCTTTCTTGATTATATGCAATGCGTGCATAATGACCTGTTGCCAGGAAATTCGCACCAAATTGCTTGGCTTTCTCCCATAGCAGTCCAAATTTTATATACTTATTACAGGCAATGCACGGATTGGGTGTATTCCCGGAAGCATACGCTTCCACAAAATAATCAATAACAGTCTCTTTAAAAACATCTCTGAAGTCCAATGTATAATGAGGAATTCCTAAGACAGAAGCAACTGCTTTGGCATCATCTACTGCTGACAACGAGCAGCAGGCATGTACATTATCAATAACTTTGCACCGTGACTCCTCTTCCCACAGCCGCAATGTAATCCCCACAACATCAAACCCTTTTTGCTTCAATAAAGCCGCTGTAACAGAACTATCTACACCGCCGCTCATAGCAACCGCTACTCTTTTATCCATGGTCTTCCTCCTCGTATAATATATTTTGTAAGCAAGATTTCCGCCTTTCTTACAAGGTAAAACTTCTAATATGGAACTCCTGATGCTACAATTACTTTTAGAGATTTGTGGTCAAGGTTACGTCTTTTCCTCCTTGCGGCACCTATCGGTGACTGCTCAAGAAGCTTGACGCCTGCCTTAGTTGTCAAATACCGCTTACACAGATGTTGCGTCCCTGGGCGAGAGTGGTTTCCAGCAACGTTGCCTCTCACGGGTGAATGCTTATTAGCGAGGGTGCGGTCAGCAATTAAGATCAGGATTATTCCTTATTCACTTTTCCAACTCTTGCCGAAAAGGAGGTGATTTCCTTTGAAGAAGGCGGATCTTCTTTCTACTCTTTTTGTCGGGATCGATATCAGCTCTCGCAGCAATGTCGTCGCGCTCCTGGATTTTGAATCCCAGAAGCCGCTACAAAGCTTTGCNGTCGGTAATAATCAACCCGGTGCAGTGGAACTTGCCAAACGACTNGCAGCGTATCTGCGTTCCCGTAAGAATCTTGCACACCTTGTGGTAGCTCTTGAATCTACGTCATTTTACGGCGTACATGTCGCGAACTATCTCTCATCCTGTGAAGTTCTTGCTCCGTTCCACACGGCAGTATACTGCTTGAATCCCAAGGCCATTAGAAACTACAAGAAATCTTTTATTGACCTCGGCAAGAACGACTATGTCGATGCGTTTGTCATCGCCGATTTCGCTCGTGCCAACCGAATTACTACCAAGCCTTGGCGTGGTAGTCAGTTCCTTGCTCTGCAAAGACTGACCCGGCATCGCCTGCATCTGGCCAAAGCGCTCACACGCGAAAAGGCCTACATGCTTTCTAATAT